>Ga0265296_1000058_pt1 | contig 253373 bp, 263 predicted proteins | sample MunlanPumphouse1_FD_189073 | JGI IMG/M metagenome (GOLD analysis project Ga0265296, IMG submission 189073) | Groundwater microbial communities from a municipal landfill in Southern Ontario, Canada - Pumphouse #1 | ecosystem: Environmental > Aquatic > Deep subsurface > Groundwater | place...
ACCAATTCCAGTTTTTGGTTTACTACTTTTTTGATCTCTGCTTCAGTGAAATGATTCTGCTCCCGCAAAGCAAAGGCGACGTTCTCATAAACCGACATGGAATCGAAAAGGGCCGCCGATTGGAAGACCATCCCGATCTTCCTTCTCATCTTAATCAGCCCATCTTCGGACAAGCGCGAGATGTTCTGGCCGTCGATCTCGATTGATCCCTTAGTCGGCTCTTCCAACCTCAAGATCAACCGCAGGAGGGTGGATTTGCCGCAGCCGGAAGGGCCGATGACCGCCAGGGTCTCGCCCTCGGGGATATCGACCGACACCCCGTTGAGCACCACCAGGCCGTTATAGTCCTTATACAGGTCCTTGATCTTTATCATTTAAATAACAGCACCGAAAGGAAATAATTCACCACGAACAGAGCCATGAGTGACGCAACCACCGAAGAAGTGGTCGCTTCCCCCACCCCCTTGGCCCCTCCCCGGGTGCCCAGTCCCTTGGAACAGGCGATGATAGAGATGATCATGCCGAAGATCAGCGATTTAAAGATACCGCCGTAGACATCGCTATATTTCATCAGCTGTTGGGCGGAATTCATGTAGTCCACCGCGTTGATCTTGATAAGATAGACCGATACTACATATCCCCCATAAAAGCAGAGGATATCGGCGAATATGGTAAGGATGGGCAGCATCAAAGTGCAAGCGATAAAACGCGGGATCACCAGGTACCGCACCGGATTGGTGCCCAGGGCGTTTAAGGCGTCGATCTGCTCGGTCACCTTCATAGTGCCGATCTCGGCGGCAATGGCGGCCGCTACCCGGCTGGCGATCACCACTCCGGTCAAAGCCGGAGCCAGTTCGCGGGCCACCGCGATCCCCATTACACCGCCGACGTACTTGCTGGCGCCGAACCTCACAAACTCCATGGCAATTTGTACCGCAAAGACCATGCCCACGAAAGCGGCGGAAGTTAAAGCGATAGGCAGAGAGTCGATGCCGATCTTGACCATCTGTTCGAAAACCAGGCGGGGGTTGGTCTTGCCGGCAATGATCGAGGTGATCGTATCCAGGAAAAGCTGGGAAGTCCGCCCGAACTCTTCCAGAAATTCTATCGTGGCCCGTCCCAATTTTTCTATCATTTTTTCGCTTTCAATATTGCCGCGGGGATCATTTCGACAAGGTCCGAAGCGATCATTCCGTATTCTCCCTTTTCCTTGGCGGCCAGGTCGCCTGCCAGCCCGTGCAAATGCACTCCGGTAACCGCCGCTTCGAAAGGAGACCATCCCTGCCCGGCCAGTCCGGCGATCATGCCGGTTAATACATCGCCCATGCCGGCAGTCGCCATGCCGGGATTGCCGGTCTCATTGGTTGCTATTTTCCCTGTATTATCGGCGATCAAAGTCCGATTTCCTTTTAAAACTACCACGCAGTTGAAAAGCTTAGCCGCCTCGCCGGCGACTTTTTCACGGTTTTTCTGAATTTCTTCCGAACGGCGGTTTAACAAGCGTCCCATCTCCCCGGGATGTGGGGTTAAAATCAGATTCAGGTTGAGTTTCTGTAATGAGCCGATGTCATTAACAAACGCCATCAGGCCGTCGGCATCCAGCACCACCGGACAAGTGATCCGGTCGTCGTTTAATTTAAAAAGCAGGTCGCGCGCGGCGGTCCTTCTCCACCCCAATCCCGGCCCCACTGCCAAAGCGCTGCATTTAAGGGCAGTATCCCGGGTCGCCATAACTACTTCGGGAGTAGCCAGATTGACCGCCTCTTTGGACTTCTCCGGGACCTCGAGATATACCAAACCGGCCCCTACCCTCAAAGCTCCCCTGCTGCAAAGGATCGCGGCCCCCAGCATTCCCTCCGAACCGGCTAAAATAAAGACCTTTCCGTAATCTCCCTTATGAGTGTTCGGCTTCCTTTTGGGCAGTTTCATTGTTCGATCACCACCGAGGCCACGGCGTAATTGAGAGAATGGGAAAGAGAAACCTGCGCTTTTTTCTTTATCTTTCCCTTGATCGCGATCTGCGGCTGGCCACGATGATTGTTCACCACTTCGATCTCCTGCCACTTTATGCCGGCAATGCCGGTGCCCAGGGCTTTGGAATAGGCCTCTTTGGCGGCAAAGCGCGCGGCCATTTCGGGATATTTATAGGCCTTGCGGTTGGTGCAGTATTTTAATTCGCGGGGGGTTAGGATCTTCCCGATGAATTTATCTCCATAGCGGTCCACCGCGGAGCGGACCCGGTCTATCTCTATAATATCCACTCCAATGCCCTTTATCATTTTGCCGGGACCGGGGTCAGCCAGTGCAGGTAATCCGGGTTCTCGCCCTTTACCGCGGCGAAATAGAGGTCCTGCAGTTTTTTAGTGATGGGACCGACTTTGCCATTGCCGATCTTCTTGCCGTCCACTTCTATGATGGGCGAGATCTGGGCTCCGGTGCCGCAGAAGAACAGTTCATCCGCGGTATAAAGCTCCTTTTGGGCCACCTGGCGCTCTTCGGTCGGGATAGAAAGCTCCCCTTCCGCGATCTCCATCACGCATACCCTGGTGATCCCGGGGAGTATCGTCTCGGTGAGCGGCGGGGTGATGAGCTTGCCGTTCTTCACTAAATATAAATTTTCTCCCGAACCTTCGGCCACGGTCTTTTCGTGGGAGAGCAAAATGGCCTCATCGTATCCCTTTTCCAGGGCTTCGGCCTTGGCCAGGGAGGAGTTCACATAGGTCCCGGTGATCTTGGCGCCCGGGGGAACGGACTGTGCCGAGATCCTCCACCAGGAAGATACGCACACCCGGATGCCCTTGCTGATATCGAGATAAGCGCCGAAAGGGGCTACGAACATGCAGAAATCATCCGGAATACCGGTGAGCCCCAGGCCGATCTTCTCGGCCGATTTATAGACGATCGGCCGGATGTAGATATCCTCATGGTAATCGTTCTTTTTACAGAGTTCCACCGTGATATCCATCAGCTCATCCAGCGGATATTTTATCTCCATCTTTAAAGCCAAAGCGGAGCGCTGGAGCCGCTCAAAGTGCTCCTTGAGCTTTAGAATGTACAATTGCTTATTGTAATAACCGCGTATGCCCTCAAAAACAGCCGTGCCGTAATTGAAAGCATGGGTCATGATGCCGATCTTCGCCTCGGCGAAGGGAACGATCTTTCCTTTGAAAAATGCGTACTTCATATTGGGAATATTTTATCAGAAATGCTATTAATAAACCAGCGTGATCTTGCCCCGGTTCATGACTTTTAGCTGTTCAAGATCCACTATAATGAATAAATATATCCCGCCGCCGGCATTCGTTCCCTGATCGGTTTTAAGATCCCAGACGATCTTGTCATAACCTGCGCTTCCCCCCTCTTGCCCGGGCTCAAAAGTATATTTTTTCAAAACGATGCCATTGGTGGACAGAATATAGACCGCGATCTTCGCATCGCTGGATAACTGATATTGCAAAACTACTTTTTGATCTTGAATTTTTGCGGGACTGGGAAAAGCCAAGGGAATGCCTATGACCCTGGGAGGACCTCCCAACACGCTTACTTTTGCCGTGGTTTGGGCCGAACCCCCGGCATTAGCGGCTTTAAAGGTGATGATATGCTCTCCCTCCTTAAATTCCGCTCCCTGATATTCATATTCTGCAGCGGTAGGATTGTCCTTTGCGCCTGATAGAACCGCTGCGGTAAGATCGGCGCTGCTTAGGGCTTTGCTATCGGCGGCATTTTCATCAATAGCTAGGGAAATACTATTGGCGGCAAAACCATCCGCCCCTTCCACCTTGAATTTAATTTTAGTCCTATTGGAAATAATGAATGCCTCTCCTAATTCTTGATATTTCCTGTTCCCAAAATAGATTTCCTTGATCTCCGGCGGGGTTATTTTTTTCTCTTCGACAACCTTTTCGGGCGCAACTGGAGCGGCAATTTCCTTCTCTTCCGGGACGATCTTCTCAACTTCCAGGTTGTAACTGGGAGATTCCAGCTTTTGCTTTTCTTCTTTTTGGGGTGTGGAAGGTACCGGGGTCTTTTCTTTGCCCGGCTCCGGCGCTTTTTGCTCCGTGGGCACGGGTTTTTCTTCCGGTGCGATTTCTTTTACATCCAGATTATAATTCGGCGATTGCAGTTTATTCTCTGTGGGAATTTTCTCATCTTTAGGAGGGGCGACATTATCCTGCGCAAAAGCCGCTGTTATTAGTAGCAACAATATTACCAGCAGGGCCCCAATATTTTTCATTGCTTACATATTATAACCTTTTTCAGTTTACTTTGAAAGATTATACTGGTAAAATAAGCCACCATGAAAAAGGTGGGTTTGATCGCCTGTATTTTCCTCCTTTCACTATTCTTTTCGATCGCCCAAGCTGCGACCATTTATAATTTCCAGGGTAAATTGACCGATAAAACCGGCAAAGCCGTAACCTCTAAAACCAAGATCACTTTCCGGATTTATAAAACGGCTACCGGCGGCACGCCGCTTTGGACTGAACAGAAAGAGGTAAGCCCGGATTCCCAAGGCCGAATGGGAGTCAAGTTAGGAGAAACCTCTTCTATTAATTTGGCTTCAGGCAAATACTATGTGGAGGTCCAGGTTGGCAACGAAACCCTGACCCCAAGGCATTTAGACGATTTTACCCCTCCTCCATTTCCTACCGGCGTTCCCCTACCAGGTATAAAAGAATCCAAGCTTGGAACATTATCAAGGGGGGAGTTGGCGCGTTTAAAATACAATAGTTTCCTTTCTGATAATCCGACGGTAAAAGAAGCTATTGTCTGGTTGGGTGAGGACGACCGAGCCCATGGCTCTTATAATACATGGACCGTTGAGATGAAAAATGATTTGTTTCGATATATAATGATATATGAAACGGGAAGCGAATACCCATATAGCGAACCACCTATTCCGCAAACGGGGTCATCTTTCGAACATACTTATTTAACAAATGAAGATGAGTGGAATTTGTATTTAGCTCATGTTGCGTTCAGTTTATATGTCGAGGTCAATCATCTAGTTCCTTGGAGCATAGCAACCTATGATTTATGGACGTTACAAGAGCTATTTGCATATCGACATGCATATGATGTTTTTGGAAGATGGGCCACCGATTGGAACCCAAATATTTGCTTTCGTTTTTTATCTGACAGAGGGATGATTAGAAGTAATCATTCGGAAACGATTTATGCATTTACGGAATGGGTCAGAAAGTATATAACTCATGTCATTGGCGACGGCACCAGCTTAACTGCCTATTATCGGTATAATGGAGCTCCTCCTGTTGATCGTATTTTAACCCCGAGAACAAGACATCGAGGCACTTATGCGTTACTGGATCCCAATTACTATACGGTATTTGAAAGCGATATATATGGATGCATAGGAACAACTCATCTTTATAAGGCGGTTTTAAGAAGCGTAAATATTCCGGTTAAGGATACTTATGGTTACCCGGAAGAAGAAGGCCGTTATGGCGGCAGTCATAGTAGAATCGTATTCCCGACAGCCGACTTAGCCGTTATTCACAGTGACTATCTTCACACAATGTATTTCCCTATGTCTTTCAGCAGTTATACTTTACCAACATCGGCAATATTTGTTACTATATCAGAATTAGAAAGTGATTATTCTTCGCCTCCACATTCTGCCGATGAATTAAAACGCAGGATCAAAAGGTGGCACTATCGATTGGCCCATGATCAACCGCACGACCTAACCCTTTTTCATCGTTGTCTTCAATTATCCGGCAATCCTGCTTATTCAATGGAGGAAGATTTTCCCTCCCCTTATATTTCAGATGGAGAAAGAGCTGACCTTATAAGAATTCTCGACAGAATAATCGAAGCAGAAGGAGGGCCGGACGAATATCTTAGGAAATACTTTGTTTTTCAGAAAGACCTTCATTCTACCCGCCCATAAATATATTTATTTAAATGAATAAGGTTTTTCTTTCCACTAATTTCGATAATATAATACAACTTTTAAAGGCAGCAAATATAGACAATCTAATAATTCCAAATTATTTCTTTGCCTTAAAGATCCACTTCGGCGAGCCGGGCAATACTGCCTACCTCAAGCCGGATCGGGTCAAACCGATCGCCGATAAGATCAAAACACTGGGCGGCAAACCATTTTTTACCGACGCCAATACGCTCTATAGCGGTCCCCGTAGTAATTCTAAAGATCACCGGGAAGTGGCCAGACAGCATGGATTTTCGGATGTGATCATTTCGGAGGAAGACGACTGTGTGACCATTCCGGTCGGTCTTAAGCATTTCAAGCAGGTCTATCTGGCGGGGGCGGCGATGAGGGCTCCCGCGATGATCGTCCTTACTCATTTCAAAGGTCATGAATTGACCGGTTTCGGCGGAGCATTAAAGAATGTGGGGATGGGGCTGGGAACCAGGAAAGGGAAGCTCAAGATGCACCAGGATTGCCTCAATTGTCCGGAGGTGAAAACCTGCAAGAAGAACCTGACCATCGAATCATGTTGGATCGGCTCCCCTACCCTGGTACAGGAAAAAATGTCGGAATACTGTTTCGGTGCGGTAAAAGACCGGAAGGTCGGTTATATTAATTTCATCACCGACGTCAGCCCCAACTGCGACTGCTATGGCCACAATGACCCGCCCATCGTGCCGGATATCGGGGTTTTGGCCTCGCTGGATCCGGTCGCTATAGACCAGGCGTCAGTGGATCTAGTGAATAAAGCGGCGGGGCATGATATTTTCCGCAAGCTTTATCCGGAAGCGGACTGGAATGTTCAATTAGATTATGCAGAGAAGATCGGGCTGGGGAGCAGGAAGTACCAAATATTAGCGGTTTAATTGCCTGAAATTTCCTCATTATAGCCACGATAAGAAGTCATGGGAATCCACCTCGAAAGAGCTAGGGCTCGTTTTCTAGATATTAGAGTTAGGGTCTATGAATCCTTACGCTGCAACGCCCACTGGATGGGATTTGCCAACGACAACCTGGCCGCCCTGCCAGCTCTGACAGCTAACCTGGCCATGCCTAAATTCCCTGTAATTATTGGAACCTGTTGGGAACCAAAAGTAAGGGAATTCATCAGAGGAAAAGTTCGGGAAGCCCTCTTGAGCAGTTATGACGGTCTAATCGATCGTGGTGATTTGTTTACCAAAGCCATAAGAGTGGCGCAGAGGGCCGCAACTCTCTTAACCAGGGAAGTGACCGGCGGTACCTTGAAAAGAGTATTAGACAGCGAAATTGATCTCACCTTAGAAAGATTTAGAGCAGAGGCCGTATTTGCTACGCAAAGAAGGATGCAGATTGAGACAACACAGAGGGCTGCCGAAGAAAGAGTCAGGAGGGTGCAGGAAGCGATACAGGAGCAGAGAATAGTTTCCGAACAATCAAGCCGGGCAGAAGAGATGATAAGGAGTGCAGAGGCACAAAGACGAGCAGTAGAAGAGTTGAGAAGTGCATCTGCGGAGCTCAGAAAAGCCCAAGATGAATTAACGGCCGCTGTCGCTGAAGAAAGCGCCCGGAACAATGCCGCCGCAAGTGAAGCCGAAGCCCGGGCGGTCGGCATTAGGAAATCGATCGAGAGAAGCACGGCCGTCACTCTCGATCAAACCCAAAAAAGAATCGTCAGCCAGGCCGAATCGGCCACCCAGCGGAGATTGGATCAAGCGGAAAAAGATGCTGCTCAAGAAGTCGAGAAACAGCTTCCGATAGACGAATTCGTTAACCAAGCCACTGAAGAATTAACCGGTCTGATCAATCGTTTTGTGCTTAAAGTTGCGGGAATCGTCCAGGGAGACAACTCCTTCCAGACCGCGGTAATTGACACTCATGAATTAGGGGAAGCATTAGTTGAGATACTGCTAAAAGAATTGCAGGACAAGAAAGGCAAGATCGATCCGGGCGGAATGGCGCTGGTACTGGTCGAACAACTGATTTCCAGAGGCCTTTTCGTCCAGGAAGATCGAAGCGCTGTCCGGCAACTTTGGGACGAGTCCAGAATTATTAATGCAATGGATGCCTGGTGGCAAAAATATAATGAAACAATTCAGACCCTGTCTTCTCCTGAAGATGTACAATCTTCTGAGGCAATAAGATCGGCAAAAGATAAAAAGGCCAAAGAACATGAGAATAGTTGAAGGGGTCAGAACTCATGATGTTCTTCTCCCCGGGAGATTTTCCCGGCGGCCGTTGAGGGCCAATGGGCCGTCTGCGACCGGAGGCGTCAATCCTTCGACAGGTTTACCTCCTTTCCTGACTGATCTTCGGGCTGAATTTCAAAAGGGCAAGATCCTCCCCGCCCCGCTGCGTGCGGAAATAATCGGAAGGATAAATGAAGTGCTTACGCGGCCCAAAAATAACAGCGTGCTCCTGGCGGGCAAACCAGGGGTGGGAAAATCCAGGATCCTGGACCATTTTGTTCATGGGGTATGCTCGGGGAATGACAGGGTTTTTGCCGAGGTGAGGATCCTGCGCCTGGATATCGACGGGATCTGCCAGGGCAGGAAACCGGAAGCCATTGAAAATAATTTTGCGGAACTTCAGAGGATTGTCCGGGAAGAAAAAACCATTATTGTGGTTGAGGGCGTGCACCGCCTTTTTGAGATCCAAGGAGGAGCCGGCAGGATTATCGATTCTCTGGAAGGGGCGCTGAAGACCGGGGTTCTAACAATTTTGGGAGCCACTACCAATGAATCTTACGAAAGCGTTATTACCAGGGATAAATCGCCGGCTCGCCAATTCACCCGGATCGAGGTCGAAGAACCCACGATCGACCTGACGGTACGCATCTTAAAAGAAGATAAGACCGCAAATGAGAGATACTTTTCCCAGCTGGCCGGCAAGCCGATAGAAATCTCAGATACTGCGATCCGCAAGGCGGCGGAACTTTCCGTCAAGTATATCGGGAACAAAGCCCTTCCCGACAAGGCCCGCGAAGTGCTCGAGGCCGCGGTCACCTCCAGGATCGACCAGCCCGGTAATCTTAAAAGGAGAATCGAACAGGTTTTGATTGAAATAGTCATTGAGTTGAATACCCGCGCCGCCGCGCCTGAAGAAAGGACCCGGTCAAAGAAAAACGTGACCGCACTTGTTGAAAAATATTTTCAGTTGAAACGCGAACTGCTGGGGATCAGCCAACAGGATAAGCTGGTAATCGGAGAAGGGGAAGTTCTTCGAGCGATCTCAAATATTTGCGGGATCTCTCCCAATAAACTATCCGAAGATGAAGTAACAAAGATCAGAAATCTTGAGGAAATACTTCATCGCAGGATAAAAGGTCAGGAGGAGGCCGTAAAAAAACTGGCGGACGCGGTCAGACGCGCCTATTTTATCAAGGAGGACCCAATGAAGCCTAACCTGGTCTTCTTTTTTGCCGGCCCTACCGGCGTGGGTAAAACCGAGACTGCCAGGGCCCTGGCAGAAGCGCTATTCGGGGATGAAAAAGCCTTGTTGCGGTTTGACATGGGGGAATATAACGGAAAAGATTCGATCAACAGATTCAGCGGCTCGGCGCCCGGCTATATAGGATTCGGACTTCCGTCGGTATTCGATCCCGTTCGGCAAAGACCGCAAATGGTCGTGCTTTTGGACGAGTTTGAAAAAGCACATCCTGAAGTATTTAAGACTTTCATGGGGATTTTCGATTGCGGCCGCTACACCACAGCGGCCAACGATGTTATCGATTTTAAAGATACATTTATCATTATGACTTCGAATCTAGGCGCCAGTGAGATCATGGACGCCATCCGCGATCTAAAGGACCCGGCAGAGATCAACAAAAAGATCAAGACCATTTTTGCAGAGCATCTGAAAGGTCAATTCCCCCCCGAATTTGTAAAAAGAATTCAGGAAACTATTTTTTTCCAGCCGATCGACTCCGAACTGGCGGATGAGATCCTCCAGCATAAGATCCAGAAGCGGGCAGATGAATTCAGGAAAAATTACCGGATCCTTTTCTCTGTTGATGAAGGAGCCCGCAGGTTCCTGGTGGATTCAAGTCAGGATTGGGATGGACGTTCGCTCCTTAATACGATTGAGCGCCTTATTATCAAAGAAATAACCGACCGATATTACAAAGGGGAACTGGGAAGCAAACCGGGTCGGGCTAAAAAGGTCAGCGTCGGGACCAAAGACGGTCAACTGGAATTCCAGATCGAGGATGTACCCTATCAGGAAGAGGTTATTATTCCAGGCAAACTGGGAGGCAGATCGGGCATGGTCATCAGTGATCTTTTGACCCTGGTCGATAATCCGCCGGCCGGCGATATTACCTTGGCAGATGTAAGAAAACGCCTACAAGTCACCAAGGAGACCCTGCTTGAATATCTTAGGCAACAGGGGGATGTTGCGCCTCAAAAAACCGAGCTGGCAAATTTCGATCCCCGGACAAAGGACCCGCAAGTCGCCTCCGCCATCGGGAGAATTAAAGGGTTGCTTGCCTCTTTAAGTTTGCGCGCCGGCGCCGAGGAAGCAATTCAATCCTGGGTGCGCATCTTCTCGGTCTTTGCCAAAAAAGCGAATGCCGGGAAAAAATCCCGGCTTGTCCGTATCGAATCCGATGTTGACACGAACGAATTATTCGTTAAAATATCCTGCCCTGTTCTCGACCCTGCCGATCAACAAAAGATTACGGCTAATTTTATGGAACCGAAACCCCGCTCTGAAGAAGAAAGGGACCAAATTGCCCGTCAATTGGGATTGAATGGAGATTTGGCGCTTCTAGACTTGAAACGAAAAATACTTGATGTCCGCGGGGAAATCGGTTGCGATGTAAGACCGGCCGAAACCACACTATGGATTAGGTTCCCTCTGACAGAATTGGAGTTCTCCTCGGTGGACGTACGATTTTCAAATCTTAACGACGCAGAAACCGTAGGTTTCTGTTTAAAATCCAAACAATTTGATGAAGCACTGGAAGTGGCGCGGGCTTCCGGGAATCGTGAACTTGAGCTCAAGCTATTTAAGGATGCCCTGTTGGCCGACCGGTTTGATTGGGTCAAAACCCATGCAACGGCGGACGACCTGGGGCTCGAACTTTATAATTCATTTTTAAAAGACCAGAATCCCCTGCGCGCCGCCGAGTGTCTGCGTTTGGTCCGGGATCTGGAATTGAGAAGACAGCAGAGCATGATATTGATAAATAACTCCCTGTCCTCGCAAGATCCAAAGTCAGCCGATCTTATTAAAGCATTGGTGGAAGATATGGCAAAAGATCTGGGAACTAAATCCGCTGCGGTTATGCTGAATGCGATATTGAGTATGGTCACAGGATTAGCGGAAAAAATGTGGATGGAGGATAGAATTGACAAATGCATCTGGCTCTATAAACAAATGTTTTTTGCTATATTTCATCTTGAAGTTGATAACCTAGAATCCACCGAGGATGATCTGACCAATAGGATTGGGATCATTTTTTCACGGTTTCAGAGAGATAGCTTGCGTGGATTAATTGAGGAATTAATTCTTAGCGAGCCACCTCCAATACCGAGTCGCTGGTTTGATAGAATAATACAGGACCTGGTCTTCTTTGGCGGGGCAAAGATAACCAGTTTAGTGTTAAGAATAAAAAATTCTTATTTGCTCGCCAGAGGACTGGTTATAATTGCCGAATCAATACGGGAAAAGGAAACCGTTCCGTCAATTTTGGAATACGCTTCGGCTGCCCTGAAAGATTATAGTGATAAATACCCTCAAACCGAGCAAACCCAAAAACAAGTAAGTGATCTGCGAGCTCGCATTGAAACCCTGAAGAAAACGTTATTTGATCGCCTAATGAGCGAGAATAAATATGGTAAAGCCATGGGGGTGGCTCGGCTTGAAGAGAATCCGGTTGAAAAACTTATGGCGATTTATGTAGCCGCCAGGGCAGTTGACAGAGATTCATCCGGCAGCGCTTGGAACACTGCCCTTGATTATATTAAGAAAACGGATACCTGGGATGAGCATATACATTTAATCGTTGCCGCTGAAATTCAATTAAACTTGTTCACTTCGGCGCTTGGAATGTTGGATAAAAATTGCCGGTACCGCGATATAATCGAAAATTTAGCAATTGACATATTTTCAGCTGCGATTAAGGCCGGTAAATTCGAAGATCTATATTCATATATTATTGAGCAAAATGATTGCGGAGAAAAGGGCTGTTATCCAAACATTGAACATATTTATTATCGCGCCTTTTATCTCTTTCTGCTGGCAAATACATATCATGGAGAAAGAGGCCGGAATCGGAGATTACAGGGTTTGATAAGCAACGCGCATCAAATTCTAGACGATTATGAAAATCACTACGTCATGAATGACAACTCAAGAAAAGACATAAGGGAATTAAGGCGAAAGCTCGCCATCCTCCGCGCCGCGATGAACAGTGGTCAGAAACCGGTCTATTGAACATCTTGACATCCGTTGTATAATTGAGCCGTGATACAAGACCTGCTCAACAACGCCGAATTCATTAAACTCGAAAAGGAGTTCCCTTTCTTATCCCGCGCCCGCGGCAAGGTCTTTGAGCTGGAGCATGAGAATTACATCATCGTGGACCTCGAGACCACCGGGCTGGACCCCGCTACCCATGAGATCATCGAGATCGGCGCCCTGAAGATCGTGAACCTCGAAGTAAAGGACGTGTTCAATACCCTGGTCAAGCCCCGCGGTATCGTGACCCCGCAGATCGAAGCCCTGACCGGGATCTCTCCCGATATGCTGGTCGACCAGCCCTCCTTTAACCAAGTCGCGCAGAAATTCCTCCAGTTCGTCAGCGGCGACACCATTTTGGTTTGCCACAATGTTGATTTCGATATCCCCTTCCTCAAACAGCACTATGCGCTCCTGGGCGGCAAGAATTTTAATCCCACCACGGTTTGCACTTTAAAGGTTTCCCGCTTCCTCTATCCCGGCCTGTCCAGCCACAAACTAAAGTCCATGGCGCAGCACTTCGGCATCGAGGTTAAGAACGCCCACCGCGCGCTGGGGGACGTGGAGACCACCTGGGAGCTGTGGCAGAAACTTATACCGGATTTGCGCGACAAAAAGGGCATCTGTTCCCGCGAGGACCTGGGGAAAATACCTTCATGAACTTTATCTCCGACATCTGGGCCAAAGCCAAGCGCGCCGACCGCGCGATCGTGCTTCCCGAGACCGAAGATCCCCGCACCCTGCAGGCCGCGGAACTAATAATCAAAAGCAAACTGGCCCGGGTCATACTAATAGGTGACGAAAGCAAGATAAAAGTAGAGGGCGCCCAGGTCATCAATCCCCTCACCCATCCCAAGACCCCCCAATTCATCACCAGCTATAAAATGAAACTCGAAAAGAAAGGGATGACCGAAGAAAAGGCCCGGCAGGTTTTAACCACCGATTATCCCTTCTTCGGAGCCATGCTGGTGGATTCCGGTGAGGCCGACGGGATGGTCTCGGGGGCCAACCACACCACCGCCGATACTTTGCGCGCCGCCATCCGCTGTGTGGGGCACGCGGCGGAGGTCTCGGTGATCTCCAGCTTTTTTGTGATGCTTACTAAATGTCCCGAATACGGCGAAGACGGCTTGCTGTTTTACGCCGATTGCGGGGTGGTGCCCAATCCCGATCCCGAACAATTAGCCCAGATAACTATCACCACGGCTGCTTCTTTCAGCAAATTGGTCGGCCTAAGCCCGCGCGTGGCCATGCTTTCGTTCTCCACCAAGGGATCAGCCATGCATGCCGATGTCTCCAAGGTAACCTCGGCTTTTAAGATCGTCAAAGAAAAAAAACCGGACCTGTGCGTGGACGGGGAACTGCAGGCCGATGCAGCTTTGGTCCCTTCTGTGGGTAAAAAGAAAGCCCCCACTTCTCCGGTGGCCGGGGCTGCTAATGTTTTGATCTTTCCCGACCTCGACGCCGGCAACATCGGCTACAAATTGACCGAAAGATTGGGCGGGGCCACGGCCTTAGGCCCCATCCTCCAGGGACTCAAAAAACCGATCAACGACCTCTCCCGCGGCTGCAGCGTGGAAGACATCGTCAACGTTACCGCCATCACCGCCGTTCAATGCCAGTAGATCCCCAAGCACTGCTGACCAAAGCTCTCCGCTCCGGCGCCACCCAGGCGGAAGTTTTTCAGATAAACTCCAAAACCCTCAAGATCGATGTGCTAGATCAAAAGATCGAATCAATTGATAACTTACAGGACGGCGGCCTGGGCTTGAGGGTTATAGACAAAGAAAAACGACTGGGTTTTGCTTTTGCGACCGAACCGGAAGAGGATCTGGCCGAAGCGGCGCTGACTAATGCCCGTTTCACTAAATCCGATGAATACAATTCTTTTCCCGCTCCTTTCCCCTCCAAATCCGGTGAATATTTTGATCCCGCAATTGCCGCCGCGCCGCTAAAGCAAAAGATCGACCTGACCATGCAGGTCGAATCGTCCGCTTATAATTATGATAAAAGGGTGAAAAAGACGGAAAAAATATCCTATACCGATTCGGAAACCGAGGTCAGGATGGTGAATTCGAACGGTTTGGATATACATTATAAGACCAACCACTGCGGGGCATCGGCGGACGTGATCGCGGAGGCGGGAAGTGAAGCCGAAAGCGGTCTGGGCATTTCATATGTCACCCGCTTTGCCGACCTTAAGGCCAAAGAGGTCGGAGAAGAAGCGGCCCGGCGGGCTGGTGAATTGCTGGGAGCAAAAACCATAAGCTCACAGAAGATCCCGTTGGTGCTTGATCCTTTAGTTGGAGCACAGATATTGGGCACTTTATCCCCTATCCTCTCTTCGGATTCAGTGCAAAAGGGCAAGTCGCTGTTCAGCGGCAGATTGGGGAAAGCAGTCGGCAGTTCTCTTCTGGTGATCTTGGACAATGGAAAACTGGAGAACGGCATAGCTTCCGCCCCTTTTGATGATGAAGGGACGCCTTCGCAGGAAACGATCCTGATCGAGAACGGCGTTCTTAAAAGTTATCTTTTCAATTCCTACACTGCAGCCAAAGGCGAAACGATATCGACCGGCAATGCCAAAAGGTCCTCTTATAAATCCCTGCCGGAAGTCGCGCCCACCAATATTTATATCAAACCGGGCGATAAAAGCTCTCCCGATTGTCGAAAAGGACTATATATAACGCGGGTGATGGGAATGCATATGGTGAATCCCATTTCCGGGGATTTTTCCATCGGGGCGGCGGGGATCATGATAGAGAATGGGGAGAAGACCTATCCGGTCCGGGGCATTACTATCGCGGGGAACTTGACCGATCTTTTAAAAGGCATCGAGGTTATTTGTTCAGACCTGCGCTTTGTCCCATTTTCCGCCAATTTAGGCAGCCCCACCCTCCTGGTCAACGGCTTATCCATCAGCGGGTAGGTCTATTCTTTTTTCACGTGTAAATAAACGTCGTAAGTCATCCGGAAGGGCATCAATAATTGCCCGAGATTCTGGGGTTTCTTCCGTTCTCCATCCGGCTTCTTTATTCCCCCAGACCTCAAAAGTTCGCAGGTAATTTCTTGATTTATAATAGTAAGCAACATCTATATATTTATGAGAATTGTCTTCTCGCCCTGAGACGTGGAATTTTATAGGTGGAATTCTATACATGCCAATGTTTATCCTTAAGGATCTGCTTCCATATTTAAACAGAATTATCTCGCCCTTAGTGTGTGGATATTCAAATGGCCCCATTAGAGGGGTGTCAGATTGGTTGATCCAATTGAAAAAGCGCATACCTCGTTCGTTCAATGCTTGATGAGGGGAAAGATCTAGGCGTTTGAGGCGATAATAGCCGTCGGGATCGAGTTCCAATTCAATTTCAGCGACTAATTTGCGGGTTCTGGCATGATGCACTTCCACGATCTTTCTTGCCAGCCCCTTTTCGTTTTCTTCGCGAAAAGACAACATCGCTCTATGGGTTTTATTCCATAATTCGATTAACTCCCGGTCTTGGGTGTTTCTGATTTGCGTTTCGTATACGTGACTGCTGAACCTGTACTTCCCTCCCCTCTCTAATATAATATCAGGAAAGCGCTTTGCCAGATCGACCGCTTCCTTTTCATGGATATCTTTTATTCCCAAGACCACTCCCAAGCCGTGCAAGACGATAACTTGCTTCGTCATTCTTATAAGGTCGATCTGACCGTTCCATCTCACCACATAAGGGAATAAGCCTTCGGGAGACGGACCGTTATGCGCCAAAAAGTTCCTAACCGGAGCAGTCTCTTTAAGACGTTTTTGCGCTCGCGTAGGATTACGGATCTCGACCCGATAAGTGCCGTTGCTCTGCAAGACCAGGCGGAAATAGCGGTGAGGAAGCGGATTCCCTTCTTGAGAAACAATTGCATGCTTTTCATCATTGATGGTCTTAAGGCGAACCAAGACCTCGCTGGCCTTACGCCATAATAATATTAGGCGACGGTTCTTGGTGCGTTTGATCTGGGATGGATGAATTCCGCGTTTAAATTGATATAAGTCGGGGTCATTTCGAGATGGAACAAACCAATCTTCCAGACCGACGATTTCACTTTTCATAAAAGGCATTGCCAGGAAAAATGGTCTAAGGGGCGTTAATAGGATGGGTTTCCCGCCAACCACAGCCAGGGTAAATGCGCCGCTGCGTAAAACATAGTATTTAAATGTCGTTTCAGGGTCCTGGATATTATCGCTCAACCAATCTCGTACTTGATCGCTGTTTCTCAAGATACTTTGATGATGGGACAATTCCAGGGGTTCGGTTTTATAACGATCTCCGCTATCCTTATAGAACCGGTGTTCGCAGATCGGCTGACTAAGGTTGCTTATTGAATATATAGAGACAATCTTTTCTCTGCCTCGATTTATAAACTGAAAGGCCAGATGCTCATTTTTAGGCAAACCCAGGATAAGGGTTCTTTTCTTTTCAATTTGGAATAAAGTAACCACGCCGGCACCGCTCGATTTATATTCGAATAAAAATGGAGGGGGTTCGCCGCGGTTTTCCAACCAATCTAGGAGGACATGGGTTCTTTCATGCATCAAGTGATTCGGACTTAAAGTAATTGGTTCTGCCTCAAAATTCCCGTCCGGCCTTTGATGTACCCTTCCTTTGCCGACAAATGCTCCCTTGGAACTGAAGATATTGACTACTTTTTCGCCCGCTTTTTCTTCAGTCCTAACCTTTGCATCAGTATCATCGATCTCTAAACCCATTAACTCTACCGCCCTGCCACCGGTCCTAAATAACATAATAACGTCATTAAAATATTTTCTCCGACCGACTGGATATGAAAAATGCAGATCAGGCGCAGGTATTTCGTTCCTAATCCAGCTCATTAATAATCGGCCCCGAAACCGCCCAACGGCTTTCTGGCAGGTTTGCTCTCGGCAATATCTAAGAAAATCCTCAATTTCCGGTCGTACGAGGGGTTCCTGACGAGCTACTCGTTCCAAGCGTTCAAAATTGGGCCCCAACAATTCAGCGGCTATTCCCTCCTGTCCATCCTTAAGACAGCGCAGAACGTCGGGCAGTGTAACGTTCCAGGGATTTTCTTTTCTTAAAGATCGAGCATACTCTATAAATTCCCTTCTGGCCTTTTCCCCTTCTCCTTGAGCCAGATTGATCGCGCCCAAATAGAAGCTAACAGTTCGACTGTAAGGGACATTAAATAAGATATTAAAGCGTTCAAAAGCGGTCTTGAAGGTTTCCAAATGCTTACGGCTGAAGCCGGGATGAAGGAGAGCTTCCTCGAAGTAGTTGGAAGCTACATACAAAGGAATCAGTTGACGGTAGACTGCGTCAAATTGCCTTTCGATAAAGCGGTTTTCCGGAGCGGTTTCAAGTATCTCAATTGCTCTTTTTCGGCGCAGATTTTCCGGTTGGCTGGTGCGGGCCAAAGCCAGTTTGGCCGCGCACATGAGCCGATTGGACCAATTGGCGGCGGGATCATTGAGAGGCCTAAATGACATCACTTCGGGCATGCTTTGTCATCGGTTGGAATTTATAATAATTTCATGATAAAATAACCATCATGACCAGAAAAATCTTGATATTTGATACTACTTTAAGGGACGGCGAACAGTGCCCGGGGGCTTCGTTGAACCCGGAAGAAAAATTGGAGATCGCCCGCACTTTGGCCAAGCTTAAGGTGGACGTGATAGAGGCCGGTTTTGCCATCGCTTCCCCCGGGGATTTTGAAGGGGTCAAAACCATCGCCCAAAAGATCAAAGGCCCGGCGATCTGCTCTTTAGCGCGCTGTAACAAAAAGGATATCCAGGCGGCATCGGACGCGGTCAAGTTTTCCGACCGCCCATACATCCACACTTTTATCGCCACCTCCCCCATCCATATGGAGAAAAAGCTGCGCATGACCCCCGAAAAGGTGGTGGAAACCGCGGTAGAAAGCGTCAAATTTGCCCGTTCGCTCTGCCCTTATGTGGAATTTTCCGCGGAGGACGCCGGCCGGTCAGACCCGGCCTTTCTTTATAAGATCGTAGCCGCTGTGATCGATGCTGGAGCAAAAACCGTGAATATCCCGGACACCGTGGGTTATACCACTCCCTGGGTGTTCGGCGAGTTGATCGAGAAGATCATCAAGAACGTTCCCCAGATCAAGGAAAAAGGCGTGATCATCAGCGTGCATTGCCATAACGACCTGGGATTGGCCACTGCCAATTCGTTGGCCGCGGTGAAAGCCGGTGCGGGGCAAGTGGAATGCACCATCAATGGCATCGGCGAGCGGGCCGGGAATGCATCATTAGAAGAAGTGGTCATGGCCATCAAGACCCGCAAAGATATATTCAACTGCGAAACGGGCGTCGATACCCGCGAGATCTACAAAGCCAGCCGTCAGGTCTCCAATTTGACCGGGCTTTTGGTCCAGCCCAATAAAGCGGTGGTCGGCGCCAACGCCTTCGCCCACGAAGCAGGCATCCACCAGGCGGGGGTCTTGCGCGCGCGAGAGACCTACGAGATCATGTCGCCCCAGGATATCGGGTTGACCGAGTCCCGTTTGGTCTTGGGCAAACATTCCGGCCGCCATGCCCTGGCTGATAAATTGAAGGATATGGGCTACCAGTTGAGCGAAGAAAATTTAGAGAAGGCCTTTACTCGCTTTAAGGAATTGGCCGACAAGAAGAAAGATATTTCCGACCGCGATCTCGAGATAATCGTGGCGGAAGAAGTGTATATCGTGCCCGAAACCTACACCATCGAAAGCATCGATATCAAATCCGGCACCCATATTAAGCCCTCGGCCACGGTAGAGCTGGTATATAAGGGAGAAAAGATCGTACAGACCGCGATCGGCGCCGGGCCGGTGGATGCGGTGTTTAAAGCGATCGACGCCTTAACCAAAAAGAAGATCAACCTGGTGGATTTTACCATTCAGGCCATAACCGGGGGCACCGATGCTCAAGGTGAAGTTACGGTGCGCATCAAGCAAGCAGATCATATCTATGTGGGGCACGGGACTTCGACCGACATCCTCATCGCTTCCGCCAAGGCCTATCTGGCCGCTATCAACCGCCTGCTTACTGTTCGACCGTAATACAGGTGAGCGTGCGGGCAACGAAACCGGTGGATTGGATCTTCTTTACGATCATCTCACCCAGGGACTTAAGGTCCGCGGCTTCCGCAAAGGTGATCACATCGTAGGGGCCGGTCACCAGGTGCACGGTTTTTACTCCGGGGATGGATTTGATGACGTTGGCCAGCTCAATTGCCTTGCCGGGGAAGGATTCGATCAATATATATGCGGACGTGTTTGTTGCCATAATAAGGAAATTATGGCGGTTGCCTCAAAATGTGTCAAGTGTTATAATTAAAATCGTGAACAGATTGAGCAATTATTTCCTGCGGGGGCTCATAACCATGCTTCCGCTCTTGGTCACCATCTGGCTGCTCTGGTTCATGTACAGCTTCCTGGACGGCATTTTGGGCAATATCATCACCCTGTTCGTAGGCCATCCCCTGCCCGGATTGGGTTTTGTCGCCATAATTTTATTGATCCTGATCACCGGCTATTTCGCCACTCACATCTTTGGAGCCAAGCTTTTCCAGTTGGGCGAGCAGCTGCTGTACCGGGTGCCGATCGTCAAAGGCATTTATTCCGCCGCCAAACAGGTCAATGAAGTGCTCTTTATCCACAAGGGCAATGAAGAATTAAGGCACGCCTGCCTGATCGAATATCCGCGCAAGGGCCTGTATACCATCGGTTTTATAACCTCGGATGCTTCCGAAGAGATCGAAAAGAAGGCCAAGGGCAAGCTCATCAATGTTTTTGTGCCCAACACTCCCACCCCGGCCACCGGCTTTTTGGTGATGGTGCCGGTGCAAGAAGTTATTATCCTGGAAATGAAGATCGAAGAGGCCTTTAAGTACGTGGTCTCGGGCGGGGTGCTTCAGCCGGCCAAGCCCCCAGTCGAAGAAGCCGCTTAACGAACACCCGGAACGTTGCCGATATAAACGTATCGTAAACCTGCCTTTAATCCTATTTCTTTGGCTTTCTCCAGTGTTTCTATCGGCGTAGGAGGCAGGTGGGCATATTCGAGATAAGGAAAGAAACGGGTCACATGCCAGGGAATTTCCGCCCCCAAATTATCTTTTATCCACCCGGCGATGCCTTTTAGTTGCGCTTCGTCATCGTTCAGGGTGGGAATGATGTTGGTGATGCATTCCACATGCATGTTCCATTTCTTTTTGGCGTGGATCGTGGCTTTTAGGATCGGCTGAAAGTCCGGTACTTTAGCTAATTTCATATAGAACTCATTGGTGAAACCCTTGATATCCACGCGGAAAGCATCGAGGTAAGGCCCCATCAGATCAATGGTTTCGGTGTGCATGTAGCCGTTGGTGACCCAGACCGTATATAACCCGGCCTTTTTGGCCAGTTTCGCCCCATCCAAAGCATATTCCAGCCAGATGCAGGGCTCGTTGTAGGTCCAGGCGATCCCCGCGCTCCCTTCTTTTTTGGCCATTTCCACCAGTTGTTCTGGGGTGATGAGTTCACTTGGCTGTTTCTGTTTAGCATAGACCACATGGGCGATCTGCCAATTCTGGCAATGTCCGCAGCGCATGTTGCAGCCATAAGTGCCCACCGAGAAGACCATGGTTCCGGGGTGAAAACGGTAAAGCGGCTTTTTCTCAATCGGATCATTGGCTATCGAGGAGACGACATTGTAGATGAGCGAATAAAGCTTGCCGTCTATGTTCTGCCTTACCCCGCAGTACCCCACCCCGCCCTTGGCGATCTTGCAATCCCGCGGACAGAGGTAGCAGTGGACTTTTCCGTTGCCGATCTCCTGGTATAAGAGGGCTTCTTTAAGATCGCTCATCCTTTAACTACTCCCAACGGTCTCATACGTGCGACTTTTTTGGCTAGACCGGCATTATGCACCACATCCACTACTTCACGTACATCTTTATAAGCCTCGGAGGCCTCTTCTACCAGGCCTTTCTTGGAAGCAGCCATGACGATAATACCCTTCTTTTCCAGATCAGCTAATAGCTGATTGACCGAAACTGCCCGAGTCGCCGCGGCGCGGCTCATTAAACGCCCCGCCCCATGGCAGGTCGAGCCCCATGATTCTTTCATCGCCTGTTCGGTCCCCACCAGAATGTAAGAATATCTGCCCATATCACCGGGGATCAGGACCGGTTGGCTGGGGAAAGAACGAGTGGCGCCTTTGCGGTGAATGCAGAGGGTCTTTTCCTTCCCGTTCACTTTATGTTTCTCCATTTTGGCGATATTATGTGCCACATCGTAGATCAAAGATATCCCGAGTTTTTTAGGTGACGATTGCAGGGCTTGGGCAAAGCTCTCCCGCGTCCAGTGCATCAGCATCTGGCGGTTGGCCCAGGCAAAGTTGGCGGCGGCCGCCATGGCGGCGAAATAATCTTTTCCTTCCGGTGAATTTATGGGGGCACAGCAGAGCTGGCGGTCGGGAACCTGTATGTTGTATTTGTGCATGGATCCATTCATCACCTTGATGTAATCCGTGCAGACCTGATGGCCTAATCCGCGGGAGCCGGAATGCACCATGATGGTGATCTGGTCCTTGAATAAGCCGAACTCTGCCGCAACCTTCTCATCATAGATCTCTTCCACGAATTGGACTTCAAGAAAATGGTTGCCGCTCCCCAAAGTTCCCTGCTGGCTGGTGCCTCGTTCTTTGGCATGCTGGGAAACCAAAGAAGGATCGGCCCCGGCCAATGATCCTCTTTCTTCAGTGTGTTCGATGTCGTTCTGTTCGCCATAACCATGAGAAACCGCCCACTGGGCGCCATCTATTAGGAGTTTATCCAGGTCGCGGGAAGAAAGGGAAAGCGGGCCTTCGGAGCCCACCCCACTTGGAACATTTGTCGCTAAGCGGGTAACGATATCGCGTATCTTAGGTTTTACTTCATCATGGGTAAGTTCAGTGCGCAGTACCCGGACGCCGCAGTTGATATCGTAGCCCACTCCGCCGGGAGAAATGACCCCGTCGGCATCCGGATCGAAGGCGGCCACCCCGCCGATGGGGAAACCATAGCCCAAATGAATATCAGGCATAGCCAGGGAATTGCCGACGATGCCGGGGAGAAAGGCGACATTTACGGATTGAAGGTGGGCGTTATCGGAGATGATGTGTTCGAGCATATCCTCGCTGGAATAAATGAGGACATCGGTCCGCATGCCGGCTTTGAACGAACGGGGTATTTTCCAGCGCCAGTCGTCGATCTTCTCGAAGATGCCTTGCCACTTAGCCACCCCCATCACCCCCTAGAGTGAAATATTAACATAGATCTGGTCCTCGCCGCCCTGGTCCAATCCTTTGGCATAGCCCAGGATCAAATTGACCGGAAAATAGCCGAAGCCGTTGACCGTGGTTAAGATGAGCTCACCCCCCACTCCCCTCCTCCAATCCAAGGTGGAAAGCGCGCCCGTGGCAACCCCGCCTTGATCGTAAAAGAAATTGGCAAATAAACGGTCGAAGAACAGGTATCCATAGCCCAAGCCCACTTCCGGATAAGAGATAGGGAAATAATAAGCCATGGTCCCGGCCACCGCCTTATTGCCTGACGGCAGGCCATAAGGATATCCTCTAACACTAAAGTAGGTGCGTGTCAGGTCGGTCTGCACGATCCGATCGCCGCGGCCGTAGAAACCATTAAGCGACAACCTCAATACATTGTGCTTAGCCGGCATACCAAAATAAGTGCTGGCCCCAGCCAAATATGTGGTCAGGTCGAATTTACTGCCTAAATTCCGGGAATACAGGTCGAGCCGGCCGAAAAGCGAAATCCCTTCTTCGGGAGCGATCGAATATCCATAGCTGCGCAAGCTGGAATAACGATATGCCAGGATCGCGCCCGCCAGATCTCCCAGGTCGGGCTGGAGAATGAGCAAAGATAAGGGGGTAATATTGCTCAAATGGGTCCACTGGTAGCCCAAAGTCAGCGATTGCCTATCGTAATAATGGAGGACACGATTATCTAAAAGCGAAACGAACAGGCCGGCGCTTCGCTGTCTTTCCCAATAAGTGACCGTATTGCTGTCCCAAGAATATGGGACCGCTACGTCCGAGGCCGCCACGGCTATTTGCGGAAGCAGTTGGTTGTTGATGTATTCAACATAGTACGACGGGCGTTTGGCTCTCCAATCGTATCCCGCCTGGATGTTATAAACATGATGCTGCAGCGAATCCAACCCGCCGGTGACGGCCAGCGTGTGGTAAGCGTTCTCATTGTAATATGAATACGGTATCCAGAATTTGGGAATTAAGGCCGGCAAGGGATTATAGTCGTGTTTCCCCAAGATCACCGCTTCGGGCGAAACCGGCGGTGGCGCCTGGAAATTTAGCGGCTTTATGACGATCGTTGGTCTCCATTTTTTGGGATCGTAATCCATCACCGCCAGGTCGTATCCGCGGGAAGAATAGCTGACAAATGCGAGCTTCCTGCCGTCCGGGGATGGCGCGGCCATCATTGCTGATCCCAGCACATTCGTAACCTGATAAACTTTGCCGGTATTTATCTCATAAGCATAAAGATTGACCACTTGGTTTACGTCACTATCAAACAAGATGAACCTACTATCGGGAGTAAAGCTCGGATTGGCTTCCACTCCCATTTCCCCCTTGATCAACGCCTCCTCGACCCCGGTTTGAACATCAATAAGATAGATCTTGGTATGGCCGGAAGTGAACTTCACCACTGCGATCTGTTTGCCGTCAGGGGAAAAACGGGGGGAAAGATATTGCGAGTTCTCGGTATTGACGCCGATCTGCCGGGGGTTTTTAAGGGTTAGGTCCGAGATCCACAGGGACCGCACTCCCTTATCATCGGTATTAAAAATGATCTTTCTGCCGTCGGGAGAGACCGCGGGATCGGCCGCGCGCGAATTCTGCGTCAAACGCGAGACCTTTCGGGTGGTGAGGTTTATTCGGTAGATATCCTTAAACAGATAGAAGTTGCGGTCGATATCACCCTGCGTAAAATAGAGATCGTCACCCTGGACATTTAAAGCGTCATCGTAAACGATCCCATCCACCAGCTCGCTGACCTTTCCTGTCATCACGTCAAACCGGCTGATCTGGCTGTGGGTATCGGCGTTCGATCGGTTGAAGAACAAGTAGCGCGAATCAGATGACCAGCAGGGATTAAGGTGTAGATATCCGCCGGTGGTCAGAGGGGTAAAATTCGTCAAGCCGGAAGCGGATATCTTGCGTTTTTCATCATCATATTTGGTTTTTAGGTACTCCTGCCAGTCGGCCCATAATTCGATCAGCGTCTTGCCGAAAAGCTCGTGGAAAGCGGCGTCCACCCCATATGAGAGGATATAATCACCATAGGTCCGCGTGAACTCCAGGAGTTTTTCTTCCCCGTATTTTTCCGAAAGATATTCCAAGAACATGACCCCGTAAAGATAACGCAGGTTGCCTTGCGGCCAGCGCACCGTATCGACCGAGGCCTGGTCCAGTGATTTCATGTTGTTTTCGAGGACATCCATCCTGATCATGGCCAGCCAGCGCGGGTCCGTTCCCCTGCCCCCTCGGCTGTATTTGGTCTCCATGTAGGTGGCCAGGCCCTCTATTAGGAAAGAGGGAGCAATGGCATTGGGGAACACAATCCGGCCGAAAAGGGTCCGCAGAAGGAAAAATCCCGGCGGGGTGTAATCCAAATTGAGCAGGTGGGTATATTCGTGGAGGAAAACGAAAGTAAGCCAGTCGTCGTAATAGCTGGGCTTAAGGTTCCCCCCGATATCTGTGGCATAAAGAGTGATCAGGGGATTGGGTATCACGGTGGTGAAACCGTTGGTGAAATCATAGGTATCAACCAAAACCACATCGGTCTTAAGCCAGGGATAGTCCTTGAGCAATGGGGTCAGGCGCGAGTAGGTATTTTCAGCGATGGGAGCCAGTTTCCTGGCCATCGGCTCTAATCCGTCGTAGTAATGGATAGAGAAATGGAGGGTCTCTATGGTCTTCCATTTCAGTGAGGGATCGAGCCAAGTCGCGCCGTGGGACGGAAATACCAATAACCAAGATACAAATAACAAACAAATACCAAATAACAAGTATTTAAATTTCAATTCCCAGCCCCTCCCGAAAACCTTCTGATATAGCATAGCTCAATTCATCAAAGCCGACCTTCCTGCCCAATACTTCCTCAACACTTATGGAGTTTTCAGGGTCGTGCGGTTTCTTGAGCACGGAGAAAAGTCGGTGGTCGGTGGGTCGGACAAATATGGATCCCTGCTGAAGAAGCGCCCGCCGTCCCCTTTTTTGGGCGGAGCCAACTATCTTTCGTCCATCCACAACGATCTCATATTCAGCGGGGTAGGAAAAGCATAATCCTATTTTCGATTTTCTATTTTCTACTTTCGATTTTCTAGTAATCTCCGCCCAAATCCCTATTTTACTCAATCCTAAAATAACCGCTCCAGATATCTTTTTATAAGAAGGTATGAGCCCGGCGGGAAGACGGGCGATCCCGGTTATAAGAGAATATGTGATTTCCGCCTCATTATGAAAGACGATTCCCCCTCCTGTCGGCCTTTTAACCACATCCCAACCCAGCTTTTCGGCTTTTTCAATATCTATTTCTGTTTCAAGTTTTTGAGAGTAACCGAGTGAAATGCAGGGCGGGTCCCAGGAATAAATGCGCAGGGTATCTTTTGTTTTCCCGGACTCGTAGGTTTCAAATAGCTCTAAGTCCAGGGACATGTGATGGGCTCCGGAGGCCTTCATTGCCCTATCCCGGCGGCCAGATAAGCGGTCGTCCGCCCAAAAGATGAAGGTGGAGGTGATGGACCGCCATCCCCGCATGGGGGCCGTAATTTATCACTAACCGGTACCCGGTATCGGAAACTCCTTTTTCTTCGGCCAACTTATTGGCGATCTTATGCAGATATCCCACTATTTCAGCATCTTTAACCCGGGTTATATCGGGAATATGTTCTTTGGGAATAATCAGGATATGCACCGGCGCCTGCGGATGGATATCCTCAAAAGCCAGGGCTTTCTCATCTTCATAAAAGATCTGGGCGGCTACTTGTTTGCTTATGATCTTACAGAAGATACAATCAGTCATATTTCCTCCTTAAATCCGGCTCCCTGGCCGCTTTGGCTTCATCTAAACGGCCTACTGGAGTATGATGCGGAGCTGATCGAATAATATCAGGATCGGTTTCACATTCCCTCGCGATCTTGATCATGGCATCGCAAAAAGCATCCAGGGTTGCTTTGGATTCACTTTCGGTCGGCTCGATCATCAAAGCTTCTTCCACGATCAGCGGGAAATAGATGGTGGGAGGATGGAAACCGTAATCGATCAGCCGTTTGGCGATATCCAGCGCCTTGATGCCGCATTTTTCCTTTTGCCACTTGGCCGAGAGCACGAACTCGTGCTGGCAGGACCGATCGTATGGTAAATAATAATACTTCTTGAGGATGTTCATCATGTAATTGGCGTTCTCAACGGCTTTCTTAGATACGTCCTGAAGCCCTTGGGATCCTAAAGAGCGGATATAAGCATAAGCCCTTACTATAATGTTGATGTTGCCGTGGAAAGAGTGAACTCTCCCAATAGATTTAGGAAACTCCGCACTCCGCATTCCAAATTTCCCATCTTTTTTAACCACCCGAGGAACCGGTAAAAATGGTTCAAGCTTATTAGTAACTCCTACTGGCCCCGCCCCCGGCCCGCCTCCCCCATGTGGAGTTGAAAACGTCTTGTGTAAATTGAAATGCGCTACGTCAAAGCCCAGGTCCGCCGGGCGGCAAACGCCCAGGGTGGCGTTGGCATTGGCGCCGTCATAGTAAAGCAGGCCGCCGGCTTTATGGATAATGTCCGCAATATCCTCGATGTGTTCGTCAAAAAGCCCCAAGGTATTAGGATTGGTGAGCATCAACCCGGCACAATCATCATTTGCCGCTTTCTTTAACTCATCGATATTGATGTTCCCCCGGCCGTTAGATTTAACCACTACTGCTTTGTAGCCCACCATCGAAACCGATGCTGGGTTAGTTCCATGAGAGGAGTCCGGTATAATAATTTTATTCCTTCCTGTTGAATTTTCTTCGTGGTAGGCCTTGATCATCAAAAGCGAAGTCAGCTCGCCATGCGCCCCTGCCGCCGGCTGGAAGGTGAAAGCATCATAGCCGAATATGGCGCATAGATATTTCTCCATGTTATAGAGCAGTTCCAAGATTCCCTGGATCTCGTTCTCGTCCTGGCCGGGATGTATCTCTGAAAATCCGGGGAATTTGGCGACCTCTTCGTTAACTTTGGGATTGTACTTCATGGTGCAGGAGCCCAGCGGATAAAAATGGGTATCCACGGAGAAATTCTTCTGTGAAAGCCGGGTAAAGTGCCGGACCGCATCGAGCTCCGAATACTCGGGAAGCGGCAATTCCCGGCGGATCAAGTCGGCCGGTATCAGGTCTTCTAGGGGCTCTTCCGGGACGTCACAGCCGGGAAGAGAGACCATCTAGATTACGGCCTTTTGGGTTTCGGGATCGAAGATGTATATTTTCCTCATATTGAAGACCACGGTGAACTTGCTGCCCGGCGCAGCATCATTAAGCGCTCCCACCCTGGCCACCAAGGGGATCGCCCCGATCTTAAGATACATATAGGTCTCCGAGCCCATCAGTTCGCGGAAGTCCACCTTGGCGTCTATTACGAATCGCCGGTCTATCCAGGCGGATGAAGGCACATCCCAGATATCCGTCGGACGTATCCCGAACATCACTTCCTTGCCCTCATAGCCGGCCAAATACTGCGAGAGATCCTCGGGGATCTCCAGTTTGAAGCTTCCGCATTCGAATGAATAGTGGGCATTGGCCTTATTAATGCTCCCTTTGATGAAATTCATGGGAGGCGATCCGATGAAACCGGCAACGAAGCGGTTGACCGGCTTGCCGAAAACGTTCAGCGGGCTGTCCACCTGCTGTAATTCCCCGTTCAAGATGACCGCGATCCTTTGCCCCAAGGTCATGGCCTCAGTCTGGTCGTGGGTGACGTAGATCACTGTGGTTTGTAGATTACGATGGAGATTTTGCAGTTGGGCCCGGGTCTGCACGCGCAGTTTGGCGTCGAGGTTCGAAAGCGGCTCGTCCATCAAAAAGACCTTGGGATTGCGCACGATGGCGCGCCCCACCGCCACCCTCTGTCTTTGCCCGCCGGAGAGCTGTTTGGGCAGGCGGGTTAAAAGCTCCGAAAGCCCCAGCATTTCCGCGGCATGCGCCACGCGTTCGTCGATCTCTTTCTTCTTGGTTCCCCGCAGTTTTAATCCAAAGGCCATATTGTCGTAGACCGACATGTGAGGATAAAGGGCGTATGACTGAAAGACCATAGCGATGTTGCGGTCTTTGGGAGGAGTGTCGTTCACCAGCTGTTTATCTATGTAGATCTTGCCTTCGGTGATCTCTTCGAGTCCCGCCACCATCCGCAAGGTAGTGGTCTTGCCGCAGCCCGAAGGGCCCACGAACACCATGAATTCCTTGTCTTTTATCTCTAAATTGATCCCCTTGACCGCCACCACCTCGCCGAACTTTTTGGTAACATTCTCAAGCAAGACCCTAGCCACGGAAGATGCTCCTTTCTTGTCCCGAGCTTGTCGAGGGACTAAAGTTGTTTACTAAGATTAGCAAGCTCGATGGCGGACTGGGCGGCCGCAAAACCTTTGTTTCCCGGCTTGGCCCCGGCTCTTTCTAACGCCTGTTCCAGTGTATCACAGGTCAAGATGCCGAATACCACCGGCACTCCGGTATCGAGCGACACTTTGGCTACGCCCTTGGCGGCCTCGGATGCCACGTATTCAAAATGGGAAGTTGCCCCGCGAATTATCGCCCCTAGGCAGATGAGCGCGTCATATTTTTTGGAAGACGCCATTTTCTTGGCGATGAGCGGCGACTCAAAAGAGCCGGGCACCCAGGCCACTTCGATCGAGGCCTCCGCGGCGCCATGCCTTTTTAGGCAATCCAACGCTCCCGAAAGCAGTCCCTTGGAAACCAGTTCGTTGAAACGTGAAACCACGATGCCAACTTTCAATCCGCTGGCGTCCAGATTCCCTTCAATCACTTTTACCATACTTACGCACCTCCTTAAGCACGTGTCCTAATTTTTTTGATTTGGTGTTCAAATAATGTACATTATGGCGATTGGGCTTTATTTCCAAAGGTATTCTCTCCGTTACCTTGAGACCGTAGCCCTCGAGTCCCACGATCTTGCGGGGATTGTTGGTCAGCAGGCGGATGGTGGTCAATCCCAGGTCGGCCAAGATCTGCGCGCCGATCCCGTAATCCCGAAGGTCGGCCTTAAAACCGAGCTTTTCGTTGGCTTCGACCGTATCCAATCCCTTATCCTGCAGGGCATAGGCCTTGAGTTTATTGGCCAATCCTATCCCCCGCCCCTCCTGTCGCATATAAAGCAAAACCCCTTGCCCGGCGAATTCTATCTTGGCCAGCGCGGCCGCCAGCTGTTGGCCGCAGTCGCACCGTTTACTGCCGAAAACATCGCCGGTAAGGCATTCTGAATGGACCCTGACCAGAACATCGCGCGCACCGGACGGCTTGCCTTTTACCAACGCCAGGTGATGGTCGCCGGTCAAACCGTCTTCGTAAGTTATAGCGTTAAAATCCCCGTACCTGGTGGGAAGCGTGGTCTGTGAGATCTTTCTTATGAGCTTTTCCTGCCGTACGCGGTATTTGATGAGATCGGCGATGGTTATTATCCTCATCCCGTGTTCGCGGGCAAAAGCCAATAGGTCCGGCACCCGGGCCATTTGGCCGTTGTCCTTGATGATCTCGCAGATCACCCCGCCGGGATAAAGACCGGCCAGGCGGGCCAGGTCGACCGCGGCCTCGGTGTGTCCCGCCCTTTTTAAAACCCCTCCGTCCAGGGCTTTAAGAGGAAAAACATGTCCCGGTTTGACCAGATCGGAGGATTTGGTCTTGGGATTTATCAAGACCTCAATGGTCTCCGCCCGGTCGGCCGGGGAGATGCCGGTTGAGATGCCATAGGCGGCATCGACCGATACAGTAAAAGCGGTGTGGAGCGGTTCGTTGTTTTCCGCCACCATTGGCGCCAAGCCCAGCTCTTCGATCCGCTCGGAGCTTAAGGGCACGCAGACCAGCCCGCGTCCGTGGGTGATCATGAAATTGACGGCTTCAGGGGTGACCTTCTCGGCGGCCATCACCAGGTCGCCTTCATTCTCGCGCGTCTTATCGTCCACCACGATACACATCTTACCGTTCTTGATATCGCGCAGGGCGTCGGCTGGGGGATCGAATTTCACTTCAGTTGTCCCAGATCCCCATGGGGAAAAATCCCGAGGTCAGCATCATCTTTTCCGCGGGCGAGGGAGGCGCATCTCCGCCCTGGATAAAATTCTCAATGTATTTGGAAAGGATATCGACTTCCAGGTTCACCCGGTCACCGATATTCTTGGCGCCCAGGCTGGTCTGTTGGGCGGTAATGGGGATGACCATTAGGTGGACACCTTCGGCCGTGATGCGGGCCACCGTTAAGCTAACCCCGTCGATCCCGATGGAGCCTTGAGGAACAATGTATCGTCGCAGGTGGGGAGAAACGGTCAGCACCAGTTCAAAGCCCTCGTCTTTTTTAAGTATGCCTTTGATCTCCGCCACCCCGTCGATATGGCCGGTCATGATGTGGCCGCCCAGGCGGGCCGTCAAAAGCAGGGCCCTTTCGAGGTTAACCTTGTCTCCCAATCGTAGGGAACCGAGAGACGATTTTTTCAGGGTCTCTTCCACCGCTTCCACCACAAAATGGGTGCGGCCCATCTCCACAACCGAAAGGCAAACTCCGTTGACGGTTATGCTGTCCCCCACCTTAAGGCCGAGGATGACCTTTTTGGCGTGGACTCCCATCCGCAGGGCGCGGCCGTTGCGCACCAGCGCGGCGATCACTCCTATCTCTTCTATTAAGCCGGTGAACATATTACCTTGATATTTTATCACGAAGGGAGCGGATAATCAATTGATACGGGTGACGGTATAGCCCAGGTCCTTTAGGGCCATCATCAAATCCAGCGCGGTGACTTCCGCGGCCTTGAACTGGAGAATAAGCGAATTGTCGGGCAGGTCGAATTTAATGGATGATACTCCGCGGTCTTTAAGGACCTCCTCGATCACCGGCATATCGGTTTCCTTGATAATCGGGCTTATGAAATACTCCTGGTAGGCCTTAAAGGGAACTCGTTTGCGGTAATAGAAGCGGCGCTTTTTGCGTTTTGCCGCTCCGTAGGCGGGTGGCGCATCAAACCAAGCGATTCCAAGACAAGCACCAATAACCAAGATACAAGATACAAATAATTTCCAATTGGGTATTCCTTGGTTATTGTCTCTTGGTGTTTGGTTATTTTGCATTCTTCACATAAGTCCCCAATATTCCATTAATGAATTTAGCGGCTTCATCCGACGAATACTTCTTAGCCAGCTCCACGGCTTCATCGATCGCCACTTGGACGGGGGTTTCCCCTTCCATCAATTCGAACAAAGCCAAACGCAGAATATTGCGGTCCACCCCCCCCATCCTCTCAATAGACCAATCTTTTGAGTACTGCTTGATGATCTTATCGCTTTGTTCTTTTTTGCCCCAGGCCCCGCTTGCCAATTCTTCGGCAAAAAGACGGGTTTCTTCAACGAATTTCTCGCTTTCAAAGAGCAATTCCAAAGCCTCTTTGATGGGAATTCCGGCGTGATCGGCTTGGAACAGCGCCTGCATAGCGACCCGGCGTGAGGTGGAGCGTTTTGCCATCAGCCGCCCTTATTGATATGCTTCTCGATGAAGTGAGTGGTGATGTCGCCCTTCTTGAAGGCCTCGTTATCGAGGACCTTCAAGTGAAAGGGAATGGTGGTTGAGACCCCGTCGATAACAAATTCATCCAGCGCCCTCCGCATCCGATCTATCGCTTCGGTGCGGTTCCTGCCCCAGCAGATAAGCTTGGCAATGAGCGAATCGTAGTGCGGCTGGATGCGCAAGCCCTGATAAGCGTGGCTGTCAACCCTCACCCCGGGCCCGCCCGGCGGCAGATAAATGGAAATTTCACCGGGTGAAGGAAGAAAGTTCTTATCCGGATTTTCGGCGTTGATGCGGCATTCGATGGCGTGGCCGTGGAAATGGATGTCCTTCTGGCGGAATTTGAGCTTTTCACCTGACGCGATCAAGATCTGCTCTTTTACGATATCGATGGAAGTGATCATCTCGCTTACCGGATGCTCCACCTGGATGCGGGTATTCATTTCCATAAAATAAAAGTGTCCTTGCTTATCGAAGATGAACTCGACGGTGCCGGCATTGGTATATTTGACGGCCTGCGCCACGCGCACTGCCGCCCCCCCCAGCTTATCCCGCAGCCGCCTGTCCACGGCGGGAGAAAGAGATTCTTCCAATAGTTTCTGGTGGCGGCGCTGGATGGAACAGTCCCTCTCTCCCAGATGGACCACATTGCCGTGCTCGTCCGCCAATATCTGCACCTCGATGTGGCGCGGATCTTCCACATATTTTTCTATATAAACGTCCGCATTGCCGAAAGCCGCCTGGGCCTCGGCTCGCGCGGTCTTGATGAATTCCCCAAGCTCCCCGACGGTTTTCGCCACCCGCATCCCCTTGCCCCCGCCCCCTGCGGTCGCTTTTATCAATACCGGATAGCCCACTTTTTCAGCTATCCGTGCGGCCTCTTTTTCATCATGAACATTGCCGTCGGAACCCGGCACTACGGGAACCCCGGCTTTCTTGACGGTTTCTTTAGCGGTGGATTTGTCCCCCATCTTCTCGATGGCGGTCTTATGCGGCCCGATGAACTTGATGCGGTGCTCGGCGCAGATCTCGGTAAACTTGGCGTTTTCTGCCAAAAAACCGTAGCCGGGATGCAGGGCGTCGGCCCCGGCGATCTCCGCAACAGAGATAATGGCCGGGATATTGAGATAACTTTGGTGGGGAGCGGCGGGGCCCACGCAGTAAGATTCGTCCGCCAATTTCACATGGAGTGAATCTTGATCGGCTTCGGAGTAGACGGCTACAGTGCGCACACCCAGCTCGCGGCAAGCGCGAATTATCCGCACCGCGATCTCGCCGCGGTTAGCTATTAATATTTTATTGAACATTTTACCTTAAAAAACCCTTGCATTCCGCGGACATTATACTATAATTGGAACGAATCATCAATTCAAAAGGCAGGTGAAAATAAATGGCAAGAGGTGGATTAAAGAAAATGACCGTAAACTTCAAAGGCCGCAAGGAAACCTTGGAAAAGATTTTCGGCGCCAAACCCCTCCCGGTGACCCAGATGACCAAAAAGATCTGGAACGTCATCAAGAAATACAGACTGCTGAAGAAATAATTGTTCTCTTAAAGAAAGCTGTTCCCATAATCAGGAACAGCTTTCTAGTTTTATTAGACCGGTAAAAGCGAGGTTACTATCAGGATTGCGGTCAGCAAGATCAACGCCGCCACCACCGACCCGGCTATCACATTATAAAAAGTGGAATTCACTTCTTTCCCCATGATCCGCCGATTGTTGATGAGGATCAGCATGAAGATCAGTATAAAGGGCAGGAGAATGCCGTTCACTTCTTGAGAGAGCAGCATCACCACGATCAAAGAGAGTTGGGGCCACATCACCACCCCCGCCCCGATAAGGATCAAGAAAGTGAACAGACCATAAAAGATGGGCGCCTCTCTAAAGTTCTTGTTGATCCCGTTTTCCCAGCCGAAGGCCTCGCAGATCGCATAGGATGAAGAAAGCGTGACGATCGAAGCGGTAAGGGTGGAAGCTCCGAACAATCCCAGGGCAAAAAGCGTTTCGGCGAATTCTCCGGCCAGCGGCCCCAGCGCCACCGCTGCATCCTTTGCGGTCTCGATACGAATACCATATTTAAAGAGCGTGGCGGCGCAGGCCACGATGATGAAGAAAGATACAAAATCGGTCAAAAACGCCCCGAACAGGACTTCCAACCTCTCATATTTATACTGTTTTACCGTAATGCCCTTGTCCCGAATGCTGGATTGGATATAGAACTGCATCCAGGGCGTGATGGTGGTGCCGATGACGCCGATCAGGAGCAGTACAAAATGCGCGTCCATCCGAAAAGAGGGGACTACAGTATGGCGCAGGGCCAATGACCAGTCGGGATGGGCCATGAAACCGGAAAATATATAAGCGAACTGGGCCAGGCAGAATCCCAGGAAAACCCGCTCTACGATCTTGTAGGAGCCGCGCAGGACAGTGAACCAGATTATCCCCGCCATCAGCGGAATGAAAAAGAAGCGCGAAATACCGAAGATCTCGCCGCTGGCGGCAATGCCGGCAAAATCGGCGATAATGGTGAAAAGATTGGCGATGAGCAGGATCACCATAGCGAACATGGTCCAGCGCACGCCAAAATTCTCGCGGATCAAATCCGACAGCCCCTTGCCGGTGACCGCCCCCATGCGGGCGCACATTTCCTGCACCACCGCCAAGGCGATGGTGATCAGCAACAGGCCCCACAGCATCTCATAGCCGAAACTGGCCCCGGCCACGGAATAGGTGGTGATGCCGCCGGCGTCGTTATCGGCGCAGGCGGTGATGATCCCGGGCCCCATAATGGCCAAAAAGATCAATATTCGGCGGCTGAATTTGGGGAGACGCAAAAATCTCATCATCCCAGCATCTGCCTTTTGCGGCGGGATACGGGCGGGAGGATCAGGTCGATAACGTCATCCACGGTGACGATCCCCTGTACGCGCCCTTCCCCATCGACGACCGGCACGGCTAAAAGATTATATTTGGAAATGACTTCTGCCACCTGGCGCTGGTTCATTTCCACGGTTACCGTGATGCAGTCGCGGATCATGACCTCTTCGAGCCGTTTTTCCGGCAAAGAGATGATCAAGTTCCTAAGCGAAAGCACCCCCACCAGTCGTTCCGTTTCATCCACCACATATAGATAATAAATGGTCTCGGCGCTGGGGGCGGTCTCGCGCAGGCGGTTGATGGTCTCTTCGACCGTCAGGCTCCGCGGCAGGGTGATGAACTCAGTGGTCATCAACCCTCCGGCGGTCTCGTCGTGGTGCTTGAGCAGTTTCCTGATCTCCGCCGATTTCTTGATCCTTATCAAGCGCAGGAATTCTTCGGTCCTTTCGGGGGGCAGGTCGCCCAAAAGGTCGGCCACCTCATCCACCGGCATTTTCTCTAATATCCCCAGGGCTTTTTTGGTATCGATGGTCTGCAGCAGCATGGCCCCGATCATCGGCTCCAGCTCGTGGAGCGATTCCGCTGCGGTCTTTTCGGAAAGTGAAGTAAACAATTCTTTCCTTTGGTCCGGATTCACCTGGGAGATAATGTGGGCGATATCCGCCGGGTGGAGCTCGGCGGTGCGCTTATGGGGAATGGCGATATACCCTTTATTGAAATCGGTCTTTAGCGACTCTACGTGATCCCAGCCGATCAGGGTTTCGGGGGCTTGCCGGCCGAAAAACTTGAGGACCCAATTGACCAAACGGAGCATGCCCAATCGCCTAAGCAGGCCGGTGAGCCCGGTATCCGCGGCGATGAGCCGCACTTCCTGCTCGACTTTGGCAAGTTTGAGGTCATTGACGCGGATCACGCGGGCGCCGTCCACATCCACGATCTGCTTATCGAAGATATCGCGCTCCAAGAGCACTTCCCCTTCCCTTAATTCGGTAAAGATGATGCGCGACTTTATGGATTTGGTAGCGACGAACTGCGGACCGATAAGATCGACTTCGGCCAAAAGCAGGACCGCTTCTTTTTTATTGTCTTCGCGCTTGATCAAAAGTCCGGTCACTTTAGGGAAGGTTTCGCCAAGAGTGATGATGATATCTTTTACCCGGCCGACCGGCTCTTGCACGCGGTCCACCACCGGGTCGCCGATCAGGTCGGAAACGAACATTTCAGAGAATAAAACCATGATTTAAAGATTATAACACAGTGTAGAATTTACCCGGAAGCGATTTTATGAAGCTTTTTAATTCCAGCATCATAAGCAGGCTGGAGACATTGGAAACCTCCATATTTAATACATTGGCCAATTGATCGATATGTCTGGGCTCGGAAGCTAATGCCTCAACGATCCGTTTTTCATCACCCGACAGACCGGACAGGTCTTTCTGTCCCTTGATCCGGGGCCGGATCTTGTAGGGCCCCAGGATATGCTCCAGTTCCGAAAGAACATCTTCCACAGATTCCACCAGTTTAGCCCCCTGCTTAATGAGCCAATGCGGACCTTTGGACTGGTCGGCCTCCACATTGCCGGGGACCGCAAAAACTTCCCGGCCCTGCTCCAGGGCATCTTTGGCGGTGATCATAGCCCCGCTGTCATAATTTCCTTCAACCACAATGGTTCCCAGCGAAAGACCGGAGATGATGCGGTTCCTTCTGGGGAAATTGCCTTTTTCAGTCCGGGTACCCATGGGGAATTCGGAAACACAGGCGCCGGAGGATTCTATTTCTTTGGCCAGTTCTCTGTTCTCTGCCGGAAAGATCATATCAACCCCACATCCGAATATAGCTAGGGTCCTACCCTTTGCTTCCAAGGCCCCTTTATGAGCGGCCGTATCTATTCCCGAAGCCAAACCTGACACTATAGTTATCCCCAACCCCGCCAGCTCAAAACCCAATCTTTTTGCGACCTCCAGCCCGTAGCTTGAGGCCCGCCGAGTCCCCACGATCGCCAATGCTTTTTCGTCGCCCTTTAACAGCTCACCTTTGATATAGAGGACTGGAGGAGGGGCATAGATGTTCTTTAAATTGGAGGGGTAAACTTCATCTTCCAGTGTGAGGACTCTTACCTTACTTTTATTTACCATGGCAAGTTGTTCTTCTGGATCAACTTTTGATCGCTGTTCGATGAATGCTGTGGCCGCCTTCCGATTTATCCCTTCTATCCCTACGATCTCGCTTTCCTTCGCTTCCCATACCTTCTCAATGTCCCCAAAATGATCCCACATTTTCTTGATAGTTACCGGACCAAGTTCCGGTATTTGATTGAGGGACAACCAATATTTCAACATTATATGTTATTTTAGCAGAAATCCTCAAAGCCCTCACCCATTTTTAGATTAGAGTTTATCCAATTTTATAGGCCCTCTCCCAGAGGGCGAGGGCAACCCCCCCCCTCTACCTCTGGGAGAGGGGGATAAAGGGGGTGAGGGCTTTGGACTTTTCCTATGATATAATTTTCTTTATGTTATCCAAACAACAACTGGAAGAGATACTCCAGGAAGCCCTCAAGACCGGCGCGGAGTTCGCCGAGATCTTTTTGGAAGAGAAAAATTCGACCTCGGTTGGAATGGAAGACAACCGCTTGGAAAAGATAATTTCCGGGACCGAAGCCGGATGCGGCATCCGGGTGATAATGGGCAAAGAGACCGGCTACGCCTGCACGACCGACCTTTCCTTTTTCGGCCTAAAACAGGCCTCAATATCGGCAGCTTCATCTGTTCATGGCCAAACAAAAACTACAATGAAAGGCCTAACCACCTATCTACCTAACAACCTAACCACCTCAATAAAAAGAAGACCCCATGAGGTCCCGATAGAAGAAAAAGTCAACGTGGTCGAGAGCTTGAATAAGACAGCCCGCTCTTTCGGTGAAAAGATCAAGCAGGTCACCGCCCGTTACAGCGATACCACCCAGGCCTTAACCATCGTCAATTCGGACGGCATCTACGTAGAAGACCAGCGTTTTTCGACTCGTTATTATGTCAATGTCATTGCCTCCGACGGAGAAACCCTCCAGACCGGCTACGAAGCTCCTGGCGGGTCGGTTGGCTTTGAGCTGATAGAGGAACACCCGCCGGAAAAAATGGCAGCCAAGGCCGCGGAGCGTGCCCTGCTCATGCTTACGGCCCAACACGCTCCCTCCGGACAAATGCCGGTGGTCCTTTCCTCCGAAGCCGGCGGCACCATGATCCATGAGGCCTGCGGACATTCGCTCGAAGCCGATTTCATCCTCAAGGGCACATCAGTCTTTACCGGCAAGCTGGGGCAAAAAGTCGCGTCAGAGTTGGTTACCGTCATTGATGACCCTACCCTGCCCGGCAAATTCGGTTCTTATAATTTTGATGATGAAGGCACTCCTGCAAAAAAGAATATCCTGATCGAGAACGGTGTTCTAAAGAATTACTTGAGCGACCGTTATAATTCCAAAGCCCTGGGGCTGGCTTCGTCCGGCCACGGGCGTAGGGAATCGTTCCGCACCAAGCCCGTTCCCCGCATGGCCAATACTTTGATCGCTCCCGGCAAGACCTCACCAGAAGAGATCATCTCTTCCATCCAGTCGGGCCTTTTGGTCAAGAGGATGGGCGGGGGCGAAGTGAACGTCACCAATGGGGATTTTGTTTTTGAGGTGACCGAGGGATATTTGATCGAGAATGGGAAAATCGGTCGTCCAGTCCGGGGCGCGGTTTTGACCGGCAACGGGCCGAAAGTCCTGGAAACCATCGATATGGTGGGCTCGGATCTACAATTTCAGGTGGGGGTCTGCGGAAAATACGACCACGTCCCGGTTGCCGACGCCCAGCCGACCTTAAGGATTCCCGGCCTCGTCGTCGGAGGGAGATGAAAAGACCATTGGAAGTTGTTCCGCGCCGGCAACGGCAATCATTGCTTCTTGCATTATCTTCTTTATTTGGATTATATGTATACCCGAATAGGCCTCAATGATGATGGATACTTCCGACCTTCCGGTGCCTAAAATATTAACCGCATGCAGTTCGCGGATATTCAATCCCAGGTCGGAAAGTCGTTCCGTGATTTTTTTCATCTCCCCTGCCTTATCTTCCACAATAATTTGATGTTTGATTAATATTATCTGAAATTTCCCCGCATCTGTTTCCGTTTTGCGGGACTCCACAAGTTTATTATGATAATCTATCAGAGTTTGCACGAATTCATGAGGTCCCAACTCGCCTCCTCCTACTGCCAGCAGTAAATCGTCCGCGGTTTTTATTTCAATTTGATATTTAAGGTTCAAATAACTAAGGAAATCATCAAACTCGTCCGCTTGTTTCAGCTCATCCCAGGTTAACCGATTATGGGCCAATGCTTCTCCGATCGATTCAAGGGCAAGCGTCAGGCGTTTTTCCGGTTGCAATTTACTTAAATATCCTCTTATTCCTACTTCGGCTTCGGCGCTCCTGGATAAAGCCAGCCAAGTTGGATTAACACAAATATCCTGCTGGCCGAGAAGCACCACCTGATCATAGGGCTGCAGAACATAACCCAGGTCGACCTGTCGGCCGTTAACCATAGCGGTTTTAACGTGGAGCGCCGACTCCGCGCCGTGGAAAAAAGCAAAATCCAGCACTGTGGATCCAACCGGCACCTCGATCCGCTGTCCGGCCTGGGTGGTCACCGTGATACGGGAAGTTATACGCGCAAAATCGGCCCTCAAATCCCTTTCCGTGGCTATCCGGGTGTTCAGCAAATAAATGCGCCAGCGTTCCAGCCATTCGGTGCGTTTCAGATGCCAGCCCGGGGCAAAGTCCGACATCATTCCCTCGCTGATAATGCCATAGCGATTTTGCAGATCCCTGGTCTCCGTGGTCGCACCCACCAGAACATATCCATGGCCGGGGACGATAACCTGGGTATGAAACGCCCGGTATCCGGTTTCTTCCCTTGGAAAAGCATGAAAATCGGTAATTGTCCGATTCAAGGGATTGAGCGTTTTGCGGGCAATGCCCAAGGCCAGTGAGATCGTCGGCAGATCGTCTCCTTTTAATATTACAGCTATATAATCCAAAAACGAAGGATTCTCGGCCAGCATATCGGCAAAAGACCGTCCGGTAATTTGCATTTTGTGAAAAACCTCGGAAATTGCCAGGGTTTTGTGAGTTATGGTTGCCCCGATTTTATACCGACAAAGTTCGGCTTGGAGCGCTTGGACCAATCTATCAACTCTTGGTTTTGATTCTTTCAAAGCCAGGCGATACATTCGAGATATTTGGGCAAAACTGGAACTTAAATGCTGCCAAGCCAAGTTTCCCAGCCGGATCTTCATTTCCCATACTCCCAATCGATCCGCCACCATAGCATATAAGTCCCTGGTTTCTAAAGCATGTTCTCTTCGTTTTTCCGCGGTGAACACTCTCTGATCCCCCATATTGTTATGGCGGTCGGCGGCTTTAATCAACCCGATGCGCGGATCGTTGGCCAAAGCCAAATGCCAGGCCCTTTCATTTTGCAGCTCCCTGTCTTTTATCTCCGCGCTTAATTTCGTTTCGCCTTCAACCAAGTTGGCAACTTCCTTGCCGAAGCGCTCGGCCAATTCATCGTTGGTTGTCGGGGTGTCTTCTAGGAGATCATGTAATAAACAGGCTGCCAGAGTTTGAGGCTCATTAATCCTCATTAAATTAAAAGCATCGAAAGTGGTTCCTATTGCATGTGCAATGGAAGGACGTCCATCTTTGCGGAATAATCCGGCCAACCTTTCCTCTGCAAAATGATACGCACCAGAGATAAGTTTATATCCCTCGAATTTTTGTCCTCTTAGGATCTTTTGGATCGATCGCGGCGTATCGGTTGATGTTATTCTGGGCATACTTGGCCTCCAGGTTATTTTCGGCAGTTTATCGGTAAAATTTCAGTCAGAATGGAAGATTTTTGAGGATTGCAGAGATCGGCCCGGACTGGTTCATGACGAAGAAATGGATGCCGGGAACGCCGGCATTTAACAGTTCGCGGCATTGGGCAATGGCATATTCCACTCCCAATGCTTCAACGTCCGCCTGGGGGGCTTCCAGCCGATCGAACAATTCGAGCGGAATGCTCGCACCGCAGACCTTGGTCATTTTTTTTATCTGCTTTAAGCTGACAATGGGCATGATGCCGGGAATGATCGGCGCAACTATCCCGGCCTTCCGGCAGTTTTTCACGAAATCAAAATAATAACGGTTATCAAAGAATAGCTGGGTGATCACATATTCTCCGCCTGCCGCGATCTTTTCCATCAAATACCCGATCTTGGTCTGGTCCTCGGGAAAACCCGCCACTCCCAGGCAAAAGTTGGGCTTATTCTTCTTGATGAACGCCGCCAGTTCCTTGGCAAAACGGAACCCATCGGGCGGAGGAGTAAAATCGGGCGAGCCCTCCGGCGGATCGCCCCGCAGGGCTAGGATGTTCTCCACCCCCATCCCTTCTAGTTCGTTAAGCTGGACTGCAATGCTATCTTTGGTCGCCGCTACGCAGGTTAAGTGGGCCACCGGTTCTATATTGAATTTTTCCTTTATCACCTTTATCCAATGGAAAGATCTCTCCCTGGTAGTGCCCAGCGCGCCGTAGGTTACCGAGGCGAAATCCGGTTTAAAGGCCTGGAGTTCCTTTAACACTTCAAAAAGATGTTTTTCCTGTTCTTCGTTTTTGGGGGGGAAGAATTCGAAAGATATTGTGGGCTTGCCCTGAGCTCCGTCGAAGGGCTTGCCTTTATTTAGTTTTTCTTTTACTTTCACTCTGGTCCAGGATCTCCATCTCTTCGGCCTCTACCACTTTAGTAATGGGCTTCATATGAGGAAAAAATAAGACATCGCGGATAGAGGGTGAATCGGATGCCAGCATTACCAGCCGGTCGATGCCTACTCCCAGGCCCCCCGCCGGCGGCATGCCGTATTCGAGCGCGCGTAAGAAATCCTCGTCCATGGATTCGGCTTCCACATCTCCCGCCGCTTTCAATTCCGCCTGCTTCTTGAATCTTTCCCGCTGGTCCAGGGGATCGTTCAGCTCCGAAAAAGCATTAGCGATTTCCATGCCGGCCACGATGAGCTCAAACCTTTCCACCAGTTTGGGGTTGTCCCTTTTTTTCTTAGCCAAGGGTGAGGTCTCTATTGGATAATCGATAATAAAAGTGGGCTGTCTCAAATTGGGTTCCACAAACTTATCGTAAAGCTCATTGATGATCTTGCCCACTCCTATCTCCAGGGCTCCTTCGATGCCCTTCTCCTTGCCGATCTTACGAATCTGATCTTCCGTTTTCCCTGATATATCGATGTTGCCAAAGTGTTTGAGCGCTTCGATCAATGGGATCCTCTTAAAAGGCGGCTCGAAGTTGACGGTTTCGCCCTTGTATTCGAGGTTAAACTTGCCCGCGGTTTCTTTGATGATGGATGAGATCATTTCTTCCGTCATTTTCAGCACGTCATGATAATCGGCATAGGCCTCGTAGACCTCGAGCATCGTATATTCCGGATTGTGCTTGAAGGACATCCCTTCGTTGCGGAAGACCCGGCCTAATTCAAATATCTTCTCAAAACCGCCAACGATCAGCCGTTTTAAATAGAGCTCGGGCGCTATGCGCAAAAAAAGCGGCATGGATAAAGCGTCGTGATAGGTCTCAAAAGGGGTGGCTGCCGCCCCACCCTGTAAAACATGGAGCAAGGGGGTCTCCACTTCCATGAAGCCCCTCCCCTCCAGGAATTTCCTGATAGAAGATATTATGCGGGAGCGCTTGACGAAAACATCTTTAACGTCGGGATTCACCATGAGGTCCACATATCTTTCGCGGTAACGCAGCTCCTTATCCTGCAGGCCGTGCCATTTCTCGGGCAAGGGATGGAGCGATTTGCAAAGCAAGGTCCATTTGTCGACGCGAACGGTCAGCTCGCCCATCTTGGTGCGGAAGACCGGCCCGGTCACTCCGATGATATCGCCCATGTCCAATTTGCTGAAAAGTTCATAATTCTCTTTACCGAGAACATCTTCTTTGGCGTAGATCTGGAGGCGGCCGGATTCATCCTGGAGGGTGGCAAAAGAGGCCTTACCGTGGCCGCGCTTGGTCATGATCCTTCCGGCAAAGGTACTTGCTTTGGGACTTTCATCATGGCCCTCAAGATGCCCGTATTTTTCCTGTATCTGCGCGGCGGTCGAATCCCGCTCGAACTTATAAGGAAAGGGTTCCATCCCCTGGGCTTTAAATTCCAGGAGTTTTTCGCGGCGGACCTTTAACAATTCGCTTAATTCTTCAGACATTCCACCAGTCCTTTCAGGGTCAAATCTTCGTCAATTATATCAATTCCCCGCGCATATTTCGCTATCAATTCGGCGTATCCCCCGGTAGCGATCACTTTCGTTTGTTCTCCCAGTTGTTTCTTGAATCTAACGATCATTCCCTCCACCAGGGCGGCATAGCCATAGACCAAGCCGGACCGTAGAGCCCCCACGGTAGAATCGCCTATCACTTTTTGGGGCGGCGCGATTTTTACTCTGGGCAGTTTAGCCGTTCTTTCATGCAAAATATCGCGGGTCAAATCGATTCCCGGTGCAATGGCGCCGCCCAGATATTCACCCTTGGAAGAGAGCGCATCGAACGTGGTAGCCGTACCAAAATCCACAATAATGGCCGGTTTTCCGTATAACCTAAGAGCGGCTAAGGCATTGACCACTCGGTCAGCCCCCACCTCCTCTATGTTCCTGATCTTTATCTTTAGTCCTTTGATATTCTTGGCGGTAACAAAGCGGGCTTGAGGCAGGACCTTTCTGACCAATTTACCGGCTTGCGGGACCACGGATGAAACCACGACAGGAAAGATCGTTTTTTTTACCCTTCCTGCAAGTTTTTCAGTTGGGATCCTCCATTTACGGATTAGCTTTTTACCTTCAAAAAGCCCGAAAACCGTTGAGGTATTACCGATGTCGATAGCCAGAATACGCATGGAAAAATTATACCATATTAAGTGAAATTTTCCGGAAGACCACTCGATAATAAATTATGATAAAGGTCCCGGCCTCAATAACAGTTAGGATAGTGCGGGCCGACCCCGAAGCCTCCCTGCCCCAGGTCGTGTCCGAAGCCCCTAAGATCAAGCCCGAGAACATGCTATTAAGAAAGATCATCAGCGGGATGACGGGGATCGTCATCAGTTTGGCTTTCCTGGGATTGCTTAAGCTGATCGGAGTGAGTTTGGGGAACCTCGAAACCTACCTGATCGTGGGAATACCGGCTATACTGGGATTCATGGCTCCTTACTTAATGTTCTAACAACCTCTTCCATCTCGGCCGGCATGGGCGCAGAAAACTCCATATACTCTCCAGTTCGTGGATGCACAAAACCAATGGTTTGGGCATGCAATAATTGCCCTTCGACGTTGCTCAGGGCAAGGCCCTTCTTCCCATAGGTAGTATCCCCCACCAACGGATGCCCGATATGGCTCATATGCACGCGTATCTGATGGGTGCGGCCGGTCTTGAGTTGGAGTTCCACCAGCGTAAACCCCTTAAATCTCTGTTTAACTTTATAGAAGGTTAAGGCCTCCCGACCTTTTCCAGAAACCGCCATCTTTTTTCGGTGTACGGGATGGCGGCCGATCTTCTCCTGCACATAACCATCGTTCTGTTTGAGCACACCGTAAACCAAAGCTATATAAGAGCGTTTAACCGTCCGGTCTTTTATCTGTTTGGACAAAGAACGATGCGCCAGGTCGGTTTTAGCTACCATAAGAAGACCAGAAGTATCCTTATCCAGCCGGTGAACGATGCCGGGCCGCTCGACGCCCCCAATCCCGGTTAGATCCTTCACGTGAAATAGCAGAGCATTTACCAAGGTCCCGCTATAATGGCCGGGAGCCGGGTGAGTGACCAAACCGCGTGGTTTATTGACCACCAGCAGGTCTTCATCTTCATAAACAATATTGAGCGGAATGTTTTCCGGCTGGACCTCATATTTCTCGGGCGGCGGGATATCGATAGTTATTTTATCGTCCCCCTTCAATTTATATGAAGAATGGCTGGGCTTATCGTTGACCAGTATCTTGCACTTTTCGATGAGCTTTTGGGCAAACGCACGCGAAAGCTTGGTGTCCTGTTTGGAAACAAAGACATCCAATCTTTGGCCTTTGCCGCGAGTGGAGATGATATATTCCATAATGCAATTATACCTCATGTTATAATAGCTTTATGGCTCCAAAAGTGATCGAAATGGATGATGCCGGGTCGGGATCGCTGTACGGCGGAGTGCTGATCCTGGCGACCGACGGCCGGCATGATTTTACCTCCGAAGTCCCGCTTTCCACCTTCAATGTGGAAGACAAAAAGCTGCGCAACCAAAAGATCGCCGAATCCGTCGGCCAGATCGCGCTATTGGCTGCCGGCAAGCTCAAGGCCGAAAAGAACACCACGGAATTCCATCTTTGCCAGGGTAATATTCTGGATGCGGCGGAGCGATCACTTAAAGGGGCCGGTTTTAAGGTGATCAGGCAAAAGATAGAAGGCCGGACCAACCTGGAAGCCGAGAAATCGTTTAAAATATTGCTGAAAGAAAAATATAACGTTGCCAATTACAATCCCAAGGATTATGCCGGCGAAAACCTGCGGCAATTCGCCCTGCTCAAGAGCCGTCGCGACTTCGAGAATGTAAAAAACCAATCGAAAGGTGTGCTAGAATTACGGAAATGAGTCCTTATTCCAAGCTCTCTTATGAGGAAGTAGAGAAGATCGCCTCCACCTGCACTAAATGCCAACTTAGTAAGAAAAGGACCAAAGTAGTTTTCGGCAACGGCCCCCACCCCTGCGATTTGATGCTGATCGGAGAAGCCCCGGGGGAACAGGAAGACCTGCAGGGCCTGCCTTTTGTGGGCAAAGCCGGACAGCTTTTAACCCAAATACTGGAATCTATCGATATTAAAAGGCCGGATGACATTTATATCGCCAACACTGTCAAGTGCCGTCCCCCCGAAAATCGAGCGCCTTTACCGGCCGAGCAGGCCGCCTGCTGGCCGTATCTTGAGGCCCAGATCTTCCAGCTGGTAAAGCCCAAGATCATCCTGCTGGCTGGGGCTCCAGCAGTTAGGGCGGTATTAAAATCTACTGAACCCATGTCAGACCTGCGCGGCAAGTGGACCAAGCTTCCAGGGACCGAGATCTCGGTGATGCCCATCTTTCACCCGGCTTATCTTCTGCGTAACCAATCCAAGGAAAAGGGCTCACCCAAATGGCTCACCTGGCAGGATATGAAAGAGGTGCGGGGCGCGCTCGATTACTTCAAGAAGCTACATTCTCTCGGGGGCAGTAACGCTTAAAAGTTCCAGCACATTCCGCAAGACGATCCGGGTCGCATCTACCAGCTGCAATCTAGCCGCGGTCAGCTTTTCATCCTCTGATAATACCCGGCATTTGTGGTAGAAATTATGGAATACAGCAGCCAGCTCCTTAGCATAGATCACCATGCGGTGTGGCTCCCGGGCCAGGGCGGCTCCCAATATTTCGTCCGGCAGATCGATAAGCTTGCGCATCAGCTCCCGTTCGGAGGGGTGAACTAAAAGTGTAAGGTCCGCTGTTTGCTCGATCCGCACTCCGCGTTCCACACCTTCCCGGAAGATGCTGGAGATGCGGGCGTGAGCGTATTGGACATAATAGACGGGATTGGATGGCGCGGATTGTTTGGCCAGCTCCAGGTCGAATTCCAGATGGCTGCTCACCGATACCATGGTCAAAAAGAAGCGGGTGGCGTCGGGGCCGATCTCATCGATCACCTCTTCGAGCGTTATCATATCTCCTGTGCGTTTGGACATACGCACCGGCTCCGCGCCTCTAAAAAGCGCTACCAATTGACCGATGATGATCTCAAAGTTCTCGATCGGGAGATCCAGGGCTTTGAGCGCCGCTTTTAGCCGAGCGACATAGCCGTGATGATCGGTGCCCCAAACATTGATAAGCCGGTCAAATCCCCGGCGGAATTTATCCAGGTGGTAGGCAATATCAGCGGTAAAGTAGGTTGTCTCGCCGTCTTTTCTCACCAGCACGCGGTTTTTATCGTCGCCCAGCTCCTGGGATTTAAACCACAAAGCGCCATCTTCTTCAAAGGTCAGTCCCTTGGCTTTGATCTCATCGAGCGCGGTCTTGACCTTTCCGCTTTTATGAAGCGTGCTTTCGCGAAAGAAATCGTCAAAATCCACTTTCAGCTTTTTGAGCACGCGTTTGTGGTCGTTAAGCATTTCAGCCAGCAATATCTCCCGGAAATTGGAGCGGCCGATCTCATCACGCAACTTCTCCGCGACCTCGGAAACGTAGGCGCCGCCGTACCCGCCCTCGGGCACCTCCCGGCTTTCCGCCCGCGCCCTCACCGATTCCTCCAGCTTTATAACCTGTGTGCCGATATCGTTCACGTAATATTCGCGCTCGACCTTGAAACCGGATGAAGAAAGCAAAGCGGCGATATCATCGCCTATCACCGCCCAGCGGCCGTGGCCGATGTGGAGCGGCCCGGTGGGATTGGCAGAGACGAACTCCAGCAGCACCTTTTTGCCTTTCCCGTGGTCTGAATGTCCGAAATGATGGTCCTTTTCCCTGATATGGGTGATCTGATGTTGCAGGAACTTGTCGGATAGCTTGAAGTTGATGAAACCGTTGCGGGTGGCCTGGCAGTCGATAAGCATGCGTCCCTCATCATTTTGCATCATCGTTGCCGCCAGCACCTCTGTGATCTTGGGAAGCCCTCCCTCAAGTTGGGGCGCAAGCCGCAAGGCGATGTTGGTGGCAAAATCCCCATAGCGGGCCTGGGGAATAGAGATCTGGATATCAGGGAAAGTCGCTTCGGGATAAAGCTCTTTTATGGACCTTCTGACCAGTTCTTGAAGCTGGGCCTTCATTCTTTCTTGGTTAACGTTCCTTTCACTTCTTCGAACTTTTCTTTGCCTTTCTTGATCGCTTCTTCCACCTTTTTTCTGGTCTCTTCCCCCTTGGACGGCGCGAACAGCAGCCCGGCGATAAAACCCATTATCCCTCCCACAAAAATACTCCTAAAGAACTTTTTCATTTGTCACACCCCCTTAATATATCAATACCTTTTTTGATCCCGGCGATCAAGCCGGCGAACATCAATGAATTCAATCTTTTGGAAAATTCCCTAACCGATCCCCGGACATCAAGTAGAATGATGATAATTTGGATAACCGCTACGGTTAAAGCCAACAGCAGTACAATAAGAGAGAACCACATGATGTTCCTTAAAACCAATTCCATTTGCTCCACCTCCTAATATTTGACCCGCGGGTAAGAGCCCAATAGTTTGTAAAATGAGCTTCTCTTTTTTACCGCCGCCAGGACCCCGGCGATCTTTTGGTCCTGATGATGCCCTTCGCAATCTAAAAAGAAATAATAATCCCCCAGGGACTTCTTGCTGGGACGGGATTCGATCTTGGTCAAATTGATATTGCGGTCGGCGAACACTTTCAGGATATCGTGCAGGCCGCCCGGTTTATCCTTGATGATCGAAAAAACAATGGAGGTCTTGTCGCGGCCAGAACAATGGCTATCGGTTTTGGCCAGCACCACGAAACGGGTGGAATTATCCTTGGCGTTGATCTTTTTGGCGATAATATCCAACCCGTACAATTTGGCCGAAGCGGCGGTGCCGATGGCAGCAAAGACGGGGCCTTTGACCTTGCCATGGGCCAGTATCCTCTCACCCAGGGAGGAAGCTACCTGGCAGGCGGCCTCGGCGGTGGAATAAGAAAGATGCATCCGGGCTTTGGGTAATTTCTTCCTCAAGAACTCCCGGCACTGATCGATGGGAGGAGGATTGGAGATGATATCGGTGATCTGGGAGAGCTTGACCCCCTTTTGGGCCAGGAGATAGTGGTAAACCGGCAGAACGATCTCCTGCTTGATCTTTAGATCGACGTCTTTGACCAACATGTCGGTCACTACCCCGATGGTGCCTTCGACCGAGTTCTCGATCGGCACCATGGCCTCATCCACCTGCCCGCGGTCGGCCGCAAACAGCAGGTCATGGATGGTGGTATAAGGGATCATTTCCACTTTACCTTTGAGTTTTTTAGCGTAGAGCTTGCCGGCTTCTTCCGAGAAAGTGCCTTCCGGACCGAGATATCCTACTTTCATAGTTTCACAACCTCCATCTTGGATTCCTTGAGCATGTCGGCGGCCAATTCATCGGGGTAGCCGCCAGTGTAGACCAATCGTTTGAGCCCCGCATTTATCATCATTTTAGCGCAGATCACGCAAGGCTGGTAGGTAGCATAGAGGGTACCGTTTTCGATCGCCACTCCGTGGACCGCCGCCTGGATGATGGCGTTCTGCTCGGCGTGCAAGCCCCGGCAAAGCTCGTGACGCTGGCCGGAAGGGACGTTCATCTGCTTGCGAATGCAGGTCTCTTCCGTGCAATGGGCAAAGCCCTTTGGTGCACCGTTATAGCCGGTAGAAAGCAAGTGTTTATCCTTGACTATGATCGCACCTACCTTGCGCTTGACGCAGATGGCACGCTCCGCCACATCTTCCGCGATTTTCAGGAAATAATGGTCCCAAGAGGGTCTGGTTTCGTTCATATTTTGCGTTTTAAGACGGCCTTAGCCGCGGCGACTATTTCCTTGGCGGTCAGCCCGTATTTGACCAGCAGTTCATCCGGTTTGCCGGATTCTCCAAAAACGTCTTTAATGCCCACCCGCGCCATGGGGATCGGGTAATTCTCAACCAGCACCTCCGCCACCGCACCACCCAATCCACCCATTATGGAATGCTCTTCCGCCGTAACTGCCGCCCCGGTCTCTTTGGCGCATTTGATGATCAATTCTTTATCAAAAGGTTTTATGGTATGCAGATTGATCACCCGGGCATCACAGCCGTTCTTTGATAATTCTTCGGCGGCCTCCATCGCCATGGCCACCATGATCCCGCAGGCAAAGATGGTGATATCTTTGCCTTCCCGCATAATAATTCCCTTTCCCAGTTTTAATTCAAAATTTTCATCTGCATGAACCAGCGGCGTGGCCAGGCGCGGCAGGCGCACATAGACCGGGCCGTGGTAAGCGGCCACCGCGCGGATGATCTTAGCGCACTCAAATCCGTCCGCCGGCACGATCACATTCATGTTAGGGATGGCACGCATGATGGCCAGATCCTCATTGGCTTGATGCGAGGCGCCGTCCTCGCCGGTGGAAATGCCGCCGTGGGTCACCACGATCTTGACGTTGAGCCGGGTGTAGGCACAGGTCAAACGCACTTGGTCCCAGGCGCGGCCCGAACCGAACACCGCGAAGGTCGAAGCAAAGGGGATCTTGCCGCAAGCGGCCATGCCGGCGGCGGTTGAGATCATATCCTGTTCAGCGATGCCCATGTCAAAGAAGCGGTTGGGAAACTCTTTCGCAAAGGTCGAGGTCTTGGTGGAGACCGACAGGTCAGCGTCCAGCACCACGATATCGGGATTGGTCTTGCCGAGCTCCACCAGGGTTTTGCCGTAAACCTCGCGACAAGCGACTTTTTTTACCTCGCTCATTTCTGCTCCTTGGGCCGAGCGGAGTCGAGGCCCTTGAATTCTATTTCACAGAGCTGCTTAAGAGCTTTTTCTTCTTCATCGGGTGTGGGCGCTTTGCCGTGGTAATCGAGCGGCCGCTCTTCCATGAAGGAAACGCCTTTACCCTTGACGGTCTCGGCGATGATGATGGTGGGTTTACCTTTGAGCTTTTCGGCTTTTTCCAGCGCTTCTATGATGGATTTCATGTTGTGTCCGTCGCAAGATAAGGTGTGCCAGCCAAAGGCCTTGAACTTATCAGCTATGGGTTGGATCTCCTTGATCTCCGAGACCTGCCCGTCGATCTGGTATTTATTATGGTCGATGAAAGCAGTTAAATTATCCAGTTTTTGATGACCGGCGGTCATGGCCGCTTCCCAGATCTGGCCCTCCTGGATCTCGCCATCTCCCATCAGGCAATATATATGATTTTGTTTCTTATCCAACCGGCAAGCCATCGCCATTCCATTGGCGGCCGAAAGCCCCATTCCCAGCGATCCGGTGGACATTTCAATTCCCGGGAGCGAAAGCATATCCACGTGTCCCTGTAGAGAACTGCCGATCTGCCGCAGGGTCTTCAAATAGGCCTGTGGGAAATAGCCGGCTTCGGCCAGGGCAGCGTAAAGCACCGGGGCAGCGTGGCCTTTGGACATCACAAAACGGTCGCGGTCCGGCCAGTTGGGCTCCTGTGGCTTGTGCTTTAATTTGTAAAAATAGAGAACCGTTATGATGTCGGCGGCAGAAAGCGATCCTCCCGGATGGCCCGACTGCGCCCGGCAGGTCATCTCAATGATATGCCGCCGCAATTTATTGGCTATTTGCTCTAATTCTTTGATCTTTTGGGGAGAAGTCATTTAGAGTACTTTTGATCCTTGCTCAAGGGCATCTTTTACCATGCCGATTTCATTTCTTTTCTTTTCAAATTCTTCCGGCGTGTAGCATAGTGCATCTATATGTTTCGGATAGTCGATTTTTTTTAAAACCTCGCCCATTCTGTATATAAACTTGATTCCCTTAAATTTGTCCGAGACCACTATCATGTCAATATCGCTTTCTTCCTTGGGAATGCCGCTTATTCGCGATCCAAAGAACCACACTCCGTATGGATTATAGGTGGACTTAATTATCTTTTTATATTTCGATAAAAAATCCTTTATATATTTATCTGTTGGCTCTTTGCTCATAATTTAATTTGTTCATTGGTCCGGGCCTTAAGATATTTCTCGACGGCTTGCTGGCAAAGAAATGCGCAAATATCATAACCGCCGTCTTCGAGAATGCTTTTCGCCATCTTTAAATCATGATCGGCTTGCCGAATCCACTTACTCATTTCTTCTTGCATTTGATAAGAATTATATCATCATACCCTGAAATTTTCCAATAATAATGCCGATAATATATATAGAGAGGTGCTGGATGCCCGTAGAAGGTGTAAATAGATCAATATCCCCTCATAGTTCGAGAATAAGTCGAACTCTCCATCGTTTTAGCTCCGTTTTAAGGCGCGGCGCCAACAGGTTCCAACGCTACATGTATGATATACGGCCCGGAGATCCGTCTTGCTTAGTGGCGGGGATGGCGATGGGCGGAGAAATCGGTGAGCATCCCAAACTTCTACAATCCATGGATATTCTAATAAAAGCAGAAACTGAAAAACCTAAAGACATTCTCAATTGTGCCTTGAAAGCACGGTTATCTCCCGATCAGATATTTGACCTTATCGGTAATATTTATATTAAAAACGGAGAATCTTCTCATTTGGTATTTGGTCAGCTTCCTGATGCTTTTGAGCAAGTTAAAGAAATATTCACGCCTGATCAAGTTGTGGAGCTTTTTAGCAAAATTGATCTTACGCGAAGGGGAATGAGTCAGTATTTTGATGTAATTGCTGGCTTCTTTAGTTTTCCCGAGCAATTAGAAGAAGCCAAAAGGATAATACCTCCTGACCAAATGTTCGATCTCTTTGGCATATTTATGGATAGATTCGGCGAATTCGCATTTATTTTCTTCAATTCTCTTCCGTCGGCTTATAAGGTCGGTTATACTCATGATCAGATTGTTGACTTTTATAGAATAATCGAAGAGAGAGTTAAATTGAGGACAACAATCGCAGAACATTTGGGAAGAGAACTTTCTGTGGCCATAGAAGCAAAACTCTCCCCTGAGCAGATCGTGGATCTCTTTACCCAAATTGTTTGCGCAACTGGTGAAGGGCATTTGTCTGCTTTCAAAGCTCTGCCAGCAGCATTGCAAGCAAAGTTAACACCACAGCAAATCGTTAATCTTTTTACTCGAATCGAACAATATATTAATAAAACCGATGGCGATTGGCAAGGTAGGGCTGGTGTAGCATATGATGCGATAAGCTGTTTTTTGCTTTATTTATCTTTCCCTGATGTCTCTTCCCGAGATTCAGCTTTAAAAAGTTATCTCCTGATGCTTGATAATTTAACCGATTACAACCGGATGCGAATATTAGACTTATTAATTGATAACGTTGAAATATACCGATCTATCGGCCGCGATAATTTCCTGCCCCATTATCATCTATATATAGATATTCTAGTCAATCGCAAAAGATCAGGATTTGCTCTTCTTGAAGGGGTTTTTGAGGCCACTAAACAATGCATTATCCCCAAAGAGCTTACTTCCGAAGAAATTATAAATATCAACCGTTTTATCGACCGCACTAACAGTTTTAGCCCGATATTATATAAACTTTACCGTGAGAGAGGCGAGGCAATTCTTGATGAATTAATGCCGATTGTCGATAAAGTCCGCAAGGATGATCTTGGGATGGAAGATGTCACTAACGTAATCAAGGAATACGAACAGTATGATGGATTAGAGATACTTTTCGCCGTCATCCAGATGGCTATCCCCCTCTCTGGTGCCAGCTTTGTCAATAGAGCAGAAGGTAAAGTACTCCTAGAGAAGATGATGGAAGCGGGCGACTTAAGAAGCCATGTGCCGCCGGCCCTGCGCGGCCAAAGCAGGAACATTGCCGTGGAAAGTGCAAAATATGCTCTGCGAGACGGTGAGGCTGTCGACTTGCAGGCCATCGCTCCCGTACTTGCCGGCCTGCGCAGTGAAAGTAAAGCAACATTCCCCGAACTGGTCGCCGCGATCGAAGCGTACTTAAGAAATCACACGGACAAAGAAAGTTTACGGCAAGCTCTTTACCGTTACGCTTCCCGCCGCGATCTCCTGGGAGAAAAAGTCGACCGCCTCGGCTCCGCCGATTATTACACCCTTCGGCTCCTGGAAGAGATCTTCCGGGATAAGGATTGCCTGGCAAGCATCCTGGTCAGGGCAGTTGACGAGATCGATCAAGGCCTGCTAACCGCCGAAAAGATCCCGCTTACTCATCCCGAAGCCATGGTCAAAGCCATACGTAAGATGTGGCAAGGATCCGGCTTCCGCGAGGAAAAAGTAAAACGTCTGGCCGCCATGACCACTAGATACAGCGCGGCTGACTTAAATGAGAAGGTGGTTGTTAACCTGGACGGCAATCTAAAAGGGGTCTTGGCAGAGCTTCTGCAAAAGGAGAATCAGGTTTACGTCTCAAAACACAAGCTGGCCGAAGAGATATTAAGTGGACCGCTCGCCGCTATCCGGAAAGAAAAGGCCAAATTCGAGCTGAAGCCGACCGCCGAAGGCATTAACCTGACCCTGCGGGTGGTCAAAGGTATTCCCTATTCCCTCTGGGGACTAAATGCCGGTGTCTGTATCGCCTCCGATGTCGAACTGTGGAAAGACCCCAACTTCAAATTGATCACCATGATCGACCAGGAAAGCCAGACCACGGACGGCTTTATTCATGTTTATGAAGTTATGATCAGGGGCCGGAAATATTGGACTCTGCCCGGCATCGAACCCTCAACCGAGTTTATCGGCACGGTCAACCCGGCGGAGCTGTATGATAAGCTGATCGAACAAACGATCGCCTTCGCAAGGGACGCGGGCATTGCCGGGATTTACCTTCCAACCAACCCCAACATCCACAGCAACCGAAGCGATATCCAGAAAGCAATTATAAAAAAAGATTACCCAACCAAAACCATTCCAATTGTCCGCTGGACAAAAATCAATGATCCCCAAACCGGACAGGAAATGTACCCGTTCGAGGAAGTGTTTGTAGTGTGGGAGAATTTATAAAACTTTCACTTCCGGCTGCAGTTTTATCCCAAACTTATCCTTGACCTTTCTCTGAACTCTATTCGCCAGTTTTAAAACATCCGAAGCCCTGGCTTTGCCCCGATTGACGATGAAATTCCCGTGCTTTGTCGAAACTTCCGCGTCCCCCACCCTCATCCCCTTGCACCCCGCTTCATCGATCAATTGTCCGGCAAATTTTCCCTTGGGGTTCTTGAAGAACGACCCGGCAGACGGCAGATCATAGGGCTGTTTGGCCAGTCGCGCCTTCCAGATCTTCTTGATCGTGTCTTTGATCGCTTTTGGGTTCCCCTTCTTCAATTTGAACTCCACTTTGGTTATTACTAAATTGCCTTTTTGAAATACGCTTTTCCGATATCCGAATTTACATTCTTTTTGACTTTTGACTTTTATATTTTGACTTTTATCCAGGGCCCAAACCCTAACCACCCATAGGCCTAACCACCTATCCCCTACGCCGGCATTCATGGCAACCGCCCCTCCCACACAACCCGGTATCCCGGTCATGAACTCTAATCCAGTCAGGCCTTTTTTCGCCAGGAGATCAAGCAATTGAGCGATTGAAACGCCCGACTCCACCTCAACCGATTCGCCCGACGCTTGCCCCGAGCGTAGTCGAGGGGCTACCGCCCGACTCATCCTAGGCCTGATGACCACCCCATTAAATCTCTTATCAGAAACCAAGAGATTGGAACCGTTCCCCAAAAAGAGAAACTTTTTTCTCTTTTGTTTAGCAAATCTTAATGCTTCTTTAATTTCTTCAACGGTTTTCGGTTCAACGTAGAACTCTGCCGGTCCGCCGATTTTGAAAGTGGTGTGCTTGGAAAGCGGTTCGTTACGCTTCATGTTTAAGTTTTAGTCGAGAGAGCAACTCGCGACCGACCGTATTGATATCACCCGCCCCCATGGTGATCACCACATCGTTGGGCTTGACGATCTTTTGCAGATATTCCGGGATGCGCTCCTTGCGCGGCAGATAGAGGACTTCCTTGTGCTTCTCCACCTGATCCACCATCATTTTCCCATCCACTCCCGGTATGGGGGTCTCTCCCGCCGAATAAATATCGGTCAAGATGACCAGGTCCGCGTCATTGAAAGCTCCGCCGAACTGCTCGGCCAGGTAAAAGGTGCGGGTGAAGCGATGGGGCTGGAAGACCGAAATGATGCGGCGGTCGCCGTTCCAGGCCAGCCGCGCCGCCTTGAGGGTGGCCGCGATTTCGGTGGGATGATGGGCATAGTCATCGATCACCGTAACCCCGTTGACCTCGCCTAAGATCTGGAACCGGCGCTTGGCCCCGGAGAAAGAATGCAGGATCGTCGCCAGATTGCCGAAGCTCAAGCCCGCTTCCATCCCTACGATCAGCGCGGCCAGCGAATTCACCACGTTCTGCTCGCCGGGGATTGTCAAGCGCACTTCCCCCAGCGGTTTCCCCTTATAATGGACATCGAACCGGGTGGAAGTGCCATCAAAGACAAGATTGCTGGCTATCATATCTGCTTCAGGCGAGAGGCCGTAGGTTATTTTTTTTCGATTGGCTTTGCTTAAGAGGGATTGGCAGCCAGGATCATCAATACCGATGACCAGCAATCCATCCGGGGTAAGCTTTTCGATGAATTCTTCAAATACCTTAAAAAGATTCTCGACGGAGCCAAAATATTCCATGTGGTCGGGCTCGATATTGGTCACGATCGAGATGGTGGGATCAAGCTCCAGGAAGGACCCATCCGATTCGTCCGCCTCTGCCACCGCCCAGCCCCCCTTCCCCAGCCGGGCATTGCCGTCCACCGAATCGGTCTCCCCTCCCACCAGGTAGGTGGGGTCCATGCCCCCTTCGACCAACAGCTTGGCTATCATCGAAGTGGTGGTGGTCTTGCCGTGGGTGCCGGCCACGGCGATCCGGTTGGGAAAGCGGTTCATCACCCACGAGAGCATCTCCGCGCGCCGCACCATCGGGATGCCGCGTGATTCGGATTCCAAAAGCTCCGGATTGGTCTTGTTGACCGCTGAAGAATAGACCAGAAGATCGGTGTCGCGCACGTTTTTTTTGTCGTGCGGGATATGGACCTTGATGCCGAGGTCCTTCAGCCGGATGGTGTTGCTCGATTCCTTAAGATCGGAGCCCGAGACCTTGTAGCCCATCTGGTGCAGGACTTTCCCGATAGCCGAGACCCCGCAGCCCCCGATCCCCACCAGAAAGATATTCTTGGTCTTCGGCAGGTCCGGTATCATGCTTTGGCCACCGCACAGATCAAGTTCACGATCAGCTTTGCCGCATCCGGCCTAAAAAGCTTTTTGGCCGCCCGGCCCATCTCTGCCAATTTATTTTCATTGTTCATTAATTGTTCTATCAGACCGGGAAGTTCATCGATCTGGGATTGGTCTAGAACCACGGCCGCCCCCGCTTCGGCCACGACTTTGGCATTAAGTTGCTGATGCCCTTCGGCAGAATACGGAAAAGGAATGAGAATAGCGGGCAATCCTAAGGCCAGCATCTCGAAAATAGCGGTCGCCCCGGCCCGCGAGACCACCAGGTCCGCCTGGGATAAGATCTCTTCCACATTATACACATAAGGCAAGAGACGATAAGAGGGATTCCTGGTGCGGTCTATTTGGGAACTTATCGACTCAAAACCCCTCTCTCCGGTCACATGGATAACGTCCCATTCGGAAAGTTTATCAAGGTCGGAGACGACCGCCTGGTTGATGCTTCTTGCTCCCTGGCTTCCGCCCCAGATCAGCAAAGTTTTCTTGCCGCTGTGTTTTCTTTTGGCCTCCCGGATGCGGTAGCGCACCGGATTGCCGGTCACCGTCCCCTTGATGTATTTTTGCGTGATATCGAAAGAAAGCGTGACCACATCCGCAAAACTGCTCCAGAAACGGTTGGTAAACCCCGGAAGGGTGTTCTGTTCATGGAGCAATACCGGTATCCTCAAAAGTTTGGCGGCGGCAATGACCGGAAAACTCACGTATCCTCCGGTGACGATCACCCCGTCGGGCTTGGATCTTCTTAGGACAAAAACCGCGTCGATGATCCCCTTAAGCGAGACGAACGGCGCGGAGATCGCCTTATAAGAAAGTTTTCGCAAAAGTCCCCGGGCGGCGATGGTCACAATTTCGAACCCTTCTTTTTTGATCAATTCTTCTTCGAGTCCACCCCGGCCGCCGATAAAAAGCACCTGATTACTCGGATCGCGGATTTTGAGCTCTTCGGCGATGGCGATGCCCGGATAGATATGTCCTCCGGTTCCGCCGGCCGCAATGACGATCTTCATTTTGTCCCCCGTGAGATATTAAGTATCAAACCGACGGAAAACAGGTTGATAATGAGCGCGGTGCCGCCGTAGCTGATAAAAGGCAGGGGTATGCCGGTAGTGGGTAAAAGCCCCGTCACCACCATTAGGTTCATAAAGGTCTGCACAGCGAACATGGCGATAAGGCCCGAAACCAGTAGTTGGGAAAAGGAGTCCTTGCTCTGGGAGGCGATCCTGATACCGGAGATGAAAAACGCCAAAAACAGAACGATCAGCCCTGCCGCCCCGATGAAACCCAACTCCTCACACAGCACTGCGAAGATAAAATCCGCGTACTGCTGGGGCAGATAGAAGAATTTTTGGCGGGAATTTCCCAAACCCAGGCCGAAAAATCCACCCGAGCCGATCGCCAAAAGCGACTGGATGATGTGAAAACCAACGTTGAGCGGATCGCTCCAGGGATCAAGATAAGCCAGCAGGCGGCGTAAACGATAGGGCGAAGAAATGGAAAGTCCCGCCACAATAGCCGCCCCCATTCCTAAGATAAAAAGCAGATGACTTAACCTGGCCCCGGCAACAAAAAACATGATGAGGGCTGTCCCGGCAATGGATAAAGCGGTGCCCATATCGGGTTGTTTGATGATAATGAGTGAAATGAGGCCCAGCAGAAGCAGTTGAGGCAGCAATCCCTTGAAAAAATCCTTGATCCCCTCACCCTTGGAGGAAAGCGTCAATGCTAAAAAAAGCACCATCGAGAACTTGGCCAGTTCCGCCGGTTGGAAGGAAAAGAAAAAAAGATCCATCCAGCGGGTGGCCCCTCCCATGGTCTTGCCGATTCCGGGGAGATTCAAGGCCAAAAGCAAGCCCAACGAAACGATCAGAAGCCAGGGAACCGATTTTTTCAATTTGTTCAGGTCGAGGTTAAAGGCGTAGTAAAGTCCGAAAAATCCCAATATGGAATAAAAGATATGTCGTTTGAGGTAATAGAAGCTGTCACCCAGCTTGAGCGCCAGAGAAGGGCTGGCGGAAAAGATCATCAGCACCCCCACAATATAAAGCGCGGCCGCCAAGAGCAAAAAGATGATATTGGGTTGTTTTTTCATGTGGGAAGGGCGGAAACCAGGTCCTTGAAGGTCTTACCCCTTTCCTCAAAGTTCTTGAACATGTCGAAGCTCGCGCAGGCGGGTGAAAGCAGGACAATATCCCCGGACCTGGCCAGCTTATACGAGGTATTGACCGCATCCTTGAAATCTTGGGCCAATATCACGTCCTTATAGCCATCTTTCTTCAATTCTTTATGGAACCTCTCCGAGGCCTCGCCGATCAAAACCACCTTTTTGGCGGCATCGGAGACCAGGTGGACCAGGTCGGTCAAGTCCCCGCCCTTGTCCCGGCCCCCCAGTATCACGATGATATTCTTATCCTTTTGATAGAGCGACTTGAGAGCCACGATGGTGGAATCGGGATTGGTGCCCTTGGAATCGTTATAGAACTTTACGCCCTTTTTCTCGGTCACGAACTCGATGCGGTGTTCCACCCCAGGGAAGGTTCGCAATACTTCATCGATGGTCTTTTGCGGAACTCCGCAAATAAGCGCGGCCTGCGCGGCCGCCAGGGAATTTTGGAGATTATGTTCGCCGGGTATCTTTATCTTTTTAGGGTCTAAGAAAGGATGCTTAACCGAGAAAGATATAAGCCGGGCTTCGGCCTTGGTCGCTATCTGGGAGACCAGCTCATCTTCGGCGTTGTAGATAACATAATCGTTCTTTTTCTGATTGAGAAAGATGCGCGCCTTGGCGGCGGCGTATTCTTTCATTGATCGATGGCGTTCGATATGGTCTTCGGCCAAATTGAGGAGGATGCTGATCCAGGGCCGGAAGGTGACTATGGTCTCGAGCTGATAAGAGCTGATCTCGAGCACGATGAAATCCAGATCAGTGTCGTTGACCTCGACCAATGGAAAACCGATATTGCCGGCAACCATCACCTTTTTCCCTGCGGCGGAAAGGATCTCGCCGAGAAGCGACGCGGTGGTGGTCTTACCGTTAGTACCGGTTACAGCGATGATGGGCTTGTGGATAAAGCGGTATCCGAGCTCGATCTCGGAGATCACCGGGATATTTCGTTTTTTTGCCTCCAGGATGATCGGGATGTCAAGGTGAACGCCCGGACTCACAACTATTAGGTCCGCCCCATCAAGCGCGGACAGGGTATGTCCCCCGACTTCGATCTTCACCTTGAGGGCTTTGAGATGAGCCAGGGCTTCGGGATCGAGCTTATCCTCGCTAAGTGCCTCGGAAACGGTCACCTGCGCTTTAAGCGGGACCAGGCGGCGGGCCGCCGCCACACCGGATTTCCCCAATCCTAGGATGGTTACTTTTTTGCTTTCCCACTTGGTCATGCGATCCAAACTCCTATTAGGCTCAAGATCAATTGCGCCGCCCAAAAGACTATTACCACCATATTTTCGGATAAACCCAATAATTCAAAATGGTGATGCAGGGGGGCCATCTTGAACAGCCTTTTCCCAAAGAACTTGAATGAAAACACCTGTATTATAACAGAAAGCGCTTCAAGCATTAAGATGCCTCCGATCACCGCCAGGAACCATTCATGCCGGGTTATGATCGCCATACCGGCTAATAGGGCTCCAAGAGACAACGAGCCCATATCCCCCATAAAAAGCCGGGCTTTGGGAAAGTTAAAGAAAAGGAAGCCGAACACTGCTCCAGCACAGATGAAACAAAGCGCCATGGCTCCCATTTGCGCGTTCTTGAAATATACTCCGGCGAAACCTAAAAAAGCTAGGATCATTGTTCCGGAGAGGAGACCATCTAATCCATCAGTAAGGTTGGCGGCATTGGCAGAGCCCACGATCAGGAAAATCCAAAATCCAAATGACCAAATCCAAACAAGGAATGGCCCACTACTATATCCCTGTTGAAAAAGAAACAAAGAAAATACGGCGGCCATGAAGGTCTGGCCGATGATTTTCTGCCAGAAAGTCAGACCCAGGTTGCGATGATTGATTACTTTAAGTATGTCATCAACAAAACCCAGAAAAGCGAAGCTGGAGGTTAAAAGTAATACCGGAAGATATTTGAAATCAACAAAGAGCAAGCTTAATGAAAATATAATGGCCAAAAATCCCAGCCCCCCCATGGTGGGAGTGCCGCTCTTTTTTTGGTGTTCTTGCGGACCCTCCTCCCGGATGATCTGGCCGGCGTTTATCCGTCTTAATACAAAAAGCAACGGCCCTGTCAAAAGGGCTGACAGGGCCGCCGCCATCGCGAACAAATAATACATTAACTACATTCTGACAATGAGACCGGCTTCGGCGATCGCCCCCAGGCGAGTATCGTAGCCGATAATGCCGTACATTTTGTCCCGGGTCATTTTCACGAACAATTCCCCTCCCACTCCGCTCTTCTCGTTTATATCTATGGTGGGCAGGCTCAACCTGACCTTCTCGGAATAGCTCGAATAGGTGACCTCCAAGCCGACCGCCAAATTGTCGCGGATGTTCTTGACGATACCCAATCCGGCGGTGAGGACCGAATAGCTGTTGCCGATACCATAGCCCAATTCTCCGGAAAGGCCCAGGTCGGGGTTGATCTGACGGAGATCGGTCGCTATCGCTAATCGCCCGGCTCCGCCGGCCAAGCCGCCTTTAACCGATACCGCCGCAAAGGAAGCTGTCGAGAAAGCGACGATCAATACTATAGTTAGCGTCAGGATCTTTTTCATTTTATATTCTCCTTGCTTCAATTAGAACAGATAAGTACCGTAGACGGCTGCCGACCCAAGTCCGAAAACCGTAGTGGTGGCGTTATTCGCGCTCATTGACGCCAAGGTTAACGGTATCACGTCAAATCCCACCTGCAGATTTTCCATGATGGTGGTCTCGGCGCCATAAAGCAAGCTTATGGTGAAGATCGAACCGTTGGGAATGCTGTTGAAGGTTAACGCTCCTCCCATGTGTGTGGGGACTGTCCCGCCGGTGATATTTAATGCATACTGTCCCGCCACACCGAAAGTAGTATTGGAAGCATTATTGGCGTTTTGGCTTTGGAAATTCAATCCGACGCCGGCAGAATAGGTATCCCCGACAAATTTGAGTAGAGTATAGCCAATGCCGCCCCAATAAATACTGCCGCCAGTCACATAGGACCCGATCCCCATTCTCATACCGCTGTTGCTGGCGGTAACTGCTTTCGCCACCGGCGCTTTAGCCGCCATTGAGACCGAAGCCATTAAACCCACAACTAACATCGCGATCAATACTTTTTTCATATTTTTCCCTCTCTTTTATCCTAATTACCTAAAGGCCTAACCACCTAATCCGCCGATCACCTCCCCTATTTCCCTCTGATCAAATTCGAGACAAAGTCCGCCATAATGTCCTTGCAGCCCAGGCCGAAGGCAATGGCTACTGCTAATCCCAAAGCACCGATGATCACCCCGATCGAGGGCACTAGCAATGCCGGGCCGATGCCCAGCTGTTCCAGCGCTAAAAGGAAGGCGAAAATGATGGTGGCATATTGGATGATCTTGGAGATGGTCTTGGCCCCCGAGATCCCCAAGCTGGCAGTGATAAGGTAGACCAATCCGCTAATGAACATCGCCAAAAACGATCCCAAGCTCAAGATCACCGCCGCCAGCAGGACCACCCCGGCGTAGGAAAATACCTTATCCAGAGCGGTGCCGATCGGCAGGCCCAAAACCACCAGCACCCCCATGATCAAAAAGTAGATGGACAGCCAATAAGCCGCATCCCCCAACAACTTTGAAGGAGTTCTTTTAATCTCGGCTTTATTTAAATAAGGGGTGATCTTAATAAGATCAGAAACCTCGTCCAAGCGGATGACCTGTAAAAACCACGTTACCAGTGTTTGGATAAGGCGGGCGATGCCGATGCCGATCGCGACCGCGACCAGGATATAAAGCAGGTTTAAGAGCGGGGCCATGGTCATGGTGAAGAGGGAATTAAAGGTCAGCAATGAAACGGAGGTGGCCTCAAAAGTCATATACCTCTCCTTTTATGAAATAATGCCCAGGATCAGGGAAACCACAATAAAGACGGTCGCGGCGCCGTAGGTGGCCTTATCCAATCCCTCTTCCAGTCCCTTTGGGGTTCCGAACAACTTGGCCGCCCCCCCGATGCCCCCCATGCCCTCACCTTTGGCCGTGTGCAGCAAAATGGAGCCGACCAGAACGATGGCTGAGGCGATCTGCACAATATACAAAAAGGTCTTCATGTCTTGGGGTATCTTATCATAAAAATAGGTTCTTTTGTCAAGGTGAAATTGTGGAGGTGAGCGGGATCGAACCGCTGGCCTCGGCGTTGCGAACGCCGCGCTCTCCCAGCTGAGCTACACCCCCACTACTTTTCTTGAAGGCAAGCGATTCCGGGCAATACTTTTCCCTCGACGAACTCCAGCGAAGCCCCACCGCCGGTTGAGATATGGGAGATCTTGTCGGCCAGCCCGGCTTTCTCTATCGCCGCCACCGAATCCCCTCCCCCGATCACCGAGACCGCCCCTTTATCAGTGGCATCGGCTACCAGCTTGGCGACCGCCATCGTCCCTTTGGCGAACTTATCGAACTCAAAGACCCCCATGGGGCCGTTCCAGAATATGGTCTTGGCCTTCTTGATCGCATGGCCGAACTTGGTGACGGTTTCGGGGCCGATATCCATCCCCTGCCATTCCGGCAATATCCCGGCGCGGGTCACAATCTGGGAGGCGGCATTGGCATCGAATTTATCGGCGATCACATGGTCGATGGGCAGCATGATGGTCTTATTTAGGTCGATAGCTTGCTTTAAGATCTCTTTGGCCAGGGGTATCTTGTCGGCTTCCACAATGGACTTGCCTACTTCCACATTGCGGGCCTTGAAGAAAGTATAAGCCATGCCTCCGCCGATGATCAGGGTGTCCACCTTAGGAAGAAGATGCTTGATGACGTCGATCTTGCCGGATATTTTGGCTCCACCCAGGATAGCCACGAATGGCCGCGCGGGATTTTCCAACAGCTGCCCCAGGAACTTGATCTCTTTTTCTATTAGAAATCCGGCATACCCTTTGAGATATTTGGTGACCCCTTCGGTGGAGGCGTGGGCGCGATGGGCGGTGCCGAAAGCATCGTTGACGTAGATCTCGGCCAGGGAAGCCAGCTTTTTTGCGAATTCCGGGTCATTCTTCTCTTCTTCCTTGTAAAAGCGGACGTTTTCGAGCAGGAGAACGTCCCCGTCTTTAAGAGCCGCGACCGCTTTTTCCACCTCGGGACCGATGCAATCTCTGGCATTGGCCACGGGCTTTTTAAGAAGTTCGGATAACCGCTTGGCGACCGGAGCTAATCTCAACTTGTCGTCGGGGCCGGCTTTGGGACGGCCTAAATGCGATACCAGGATAACCCTTGCACCTTTGTCGGATAGATATTTGATAGTGGGGACTGCGGCCCGGATGCGGGTATCGTCGGTAATGTTCTGCTTATCATCCAGGGGGACATTGAAGTCCACCCTTACCAGAACTTTCTTACCTTTAAGATCCTTAATATCTTCTACGGTCTGCTTGGCCATTTACAGCTTGCCGGCGATCAGCTTGAGCAGATCCACGGTGCGGCTGGAGTAGCCCCATTCGTTGTCATACCAGGAGACGACCTTAAAGAACCTCTTTTCGCCCTTTAAATTGTTCTGCATGGTAGCCAGCGAATCGTAGATCGAAGAGCGGTCGTCGTGAATAATATCGGTCGATACCAGCTCTTCATTGCCGTAGCCCAAAATGCCCTTAAGATAGGTTTCGGAGGCCTTTTTCATTAAAGCGTCTATCTCTTCGATAGAAGTGTCTCTGACCGAACGGAAGGTCAGATCCACCACCGAGACATCAGCCGTGGGCACCCGGAAAGCCATACCGGTAAGTTTGCCCTTGGTGATCGGCAATACTTCCCCCACCGCCTTGGCGGCTCCGGTGGTCGAGGGGATGATGTTTATGGCGGCCGCTCTCCCGCCTCGCCAATCTTTCTTGGAAGGGCCGTCCACCGTCTTCTGGGTGGCGGTGTAGGAATGGATGGTGGTCATCAAGCCGGTCTCGATCCCCACCCCTTCTTTCACTATAACGTGCACTAATGGCGCCAGGCAATTGGTAGTGCAGGAAGCGTTGGAAACGATATGGTGCTTGGTTGGATCATACTCGTTGTCGTTTACGCCTATGACGAGCGTTTTAACGTCGCCTTTGCCCGGAGCGGTGATCACGACTTTTTTTGCGCCGGCAGCTAAATGACCTTTAGCTTTTTCCGCATCCTGAAAAAGTCCGGTAGATTCGATCACGCATTCGACCCCTAGGTCTTTCCAGGGAAGCTGGCTGGGCTCCTTGGTGGCCATAATGCACTTGATCTTATTGCCGTTGATCACCAGTACGTCCTCGCCCTCTGTCCCTACGGCGCCCTTGAACCGGCCATGGATCGAATCATATTTCATCATGTAGGAAAAATATTTCGCGTCCGTGCAGATATCCACGACCGCGACCACTTCGATCTCTTTCCCCAATACACCCTTTTCGACCATCGCGTGTAGAACCTGTCTGCCGATGCGCCCAAATCCGTTAATGCCCACTTTTACCTTCGCCATAGATACACTCTCCCCTTTCTTTTTTCCCGGAACTTGTGATTATATCATCAATTGCGAAAGTGCGTCAACTCAATTATAATCCACTCGTGGAAAATACTCCCTGGAAACCCGTGATGATCGGCGCGGCGGCGTCGCTCTTACTGCTTTTTATCGTTTACTTTATAACTCTCCCCAAACAGGCCGGATTTGAGTTCCAGAACATAGAAAAGATACTGGAATTCAAGCAGGCCTTTATCGGCGGGCATGAAGAAGGGAAAAAGGTCTGGTCGTTTTATGCGGAAAAGGGTTGGTCCAATAAGCAAAAAGATTACACTTATTTGGAAGATGTTTCTAAGGGGCAGTTCTATAACAAAAAAGGCGAACTGCTGGTCCGCGATCTAAAAGCTCCCCGGGTCAAGGCCCAACGATATTCCAAAGTGGTGGAGGCCTTTGGCCTGCCCGAAGGCGCCTCGACCGGTAAAAGCAAGCTCACCGCGGATATTTCTTTCTCCAAGGTCTCGGGTAAAAGAAAATACGCCGACCTTTTGACGGATCAGCTTAAATACGATCCCAATCGGAAACGGTCGGACCTTAAAGGCCATATCCGCCTCAAAGATCCCAAATTGACGCTTAACTGCGAAGAAATGGAGATCGACCATGATAAAGGCATCGCTTATCTGAAAGAAAACATCAATATTAAAAGGAAAGACCTGTCTTTGACCTCCCGCGAGCTCACTTATCTTTCCGACGAGGAAAGGATGAACGCCGCCGGCAGTGTGGAAGCCCGGATCAAGAGTAACCCCAAACCCTCCCGTATTTTGGCCGACCAGGTCGCTTTTTTTGCCGATGAGAAAAAGGATTTCATGGCCGCGGGCCATATACTGGTCTTCCAGGGAAGCAAAACCGCAGTCGCGGAGCGGGCTCTCTACAGCCAGCCGAAAAAAAAGCTGCTATTAGAAGGTAAGGTAAAGACCGTGATCGAAAAGGCGCGCGCCATTTTGAAAGAAGATACCGCCAAAAAACTTAAAAGCGAAGAAGCGCGTAAACTTCTAAAAGAAAAGACCGTATTAACATCCGATCGGCTGGAAATGTCCACTAAAAACGGCGATGCCGTGGCCCTTGGATCGGTGGTGGTGACCCAAAAGGGCCGGGAGGGCAAAGCGGAGGCGGCGGTTTATAATGATAAGTCGGAGGATATAACCTTGACCGGAAATGTTTTTTTAAAGAAGCAAAAGGAATGGATCAAGTGCCAGTCCATCCTGGTATCTGTTAAGAACGAGACCTTTGAAGCGGTTGGCTCGGTAGAGGCGGAGTTCAAGCTCAAGAAGTAGAGAGCTTCTTGATCATCTCCGCGACCTTTGCTTTGGCCTCTTTGGTCCGCCTCGATTCCAATTTGATCTTGAAGGTTAAGATATCGCCTTCTTTAGTCCCTTCGGGTAGAAATGACTTAGGAAAATCCACCGCTTCCCTTTCCTCCTCCCCCAATAGCACCACTCCTTTCTCCCCCTCGATCCGGTCCAGTAATGCTTTAAATTTCTTTTCGGCTTTCATCAAAAAATCAACTTCTGCCTCCTCATGGCCACGCTCTGCAAAATGCCGATCGCGATCAGGTTCATAACCAGCGACGTTCCCCCGTAACTTAAGAACGGCAGAGGGATACCGACTACCGGCAAGAGACCCAGTGTCATGCCGATATTGACGAATACATGAAAGAAAAGCATCACCGCGATGCCCGCCGCCAGATTGGAGCCGAAATTATCGCGGGCCTCATCCGCCATCAACACCATTCGCCAAATGAGCATGACAAAAAGAAAAAGCGTCAATCCCGCTCCGATCAGGCCGAATTCCTCTCCCACCGCGGAGAAAATGAAGTCAGAATGCTGGATGGGGATGAATTGCAACTGGGTCTGGGTGCCGTGCATGAAGCCCGCGCCGAACAAGCCCCCCGCCCCGATGGCGATCTTGCTCTGCAGGGTATGGTAGCCCATGCCCTTGGGGTCCAATCCAGGATTTAGGAAAGAGACAATGCGCAGGCGCTGATACTCCTTCAGCATTCCCCAGAGGATGGGAAAGGCGATGCCCACCACCACATTGACTCCCAGGATCAACAATAGTTCGTTCAATTTCACCCGCGAAAAATAAAGGATCCCCCATAGGATGACCAGGTAAATGATCCAGCCGTAAATGTTCGGCCGCATGAAAAGCGAAAGCAGGGGCGTAAAGGTCAAAAGTAAAAGCGTCGGCGAGGTCTTGTTCCAAATAAGCACTCCCAGGGCGATAGCCAGGATCACCAAAGCCGTGCCCAGGTCCGGCTGTTTGAAGATCAAAAGGAAGGGGATCCCCGCCAAAATGAGCGGGGTTAAAATATTGGCCTTCTCCCTTCTAAGATCAAAATAGGAAGCCAAAACCATGATAACAACCAATTTACTGATCTCCGAGGGTTGGAAGGAGAGCGGGCCCAGGTTCATCCAGCGCTGGGCGCCCTGGGCGGAACTGCCGGAAAACTGCACCGCGATCAGCATTACCAGCATCAAGGCATAAAGCCCCCACGAGATATAACGCAGATGTTTATAATCCAGGTAGGTAAAAAATCCCATAAGCAATAGACCTAATCCCAGAGCGGCTAGCTGCCGCTTAATGAAAAGCCAGGCATCATGTCCGGCCTTGGCTTCGGCCGAGAAAGTGGTAGAGAAGATCATCATAAAACCAAGCAGGATGAGAGTAAAAACCGGTATCCAGATATATTTATCGGATACCTTGAGCATGCGGAAATTTATCATTGAGCCAGCTCTACTGCCTTAATAATACCCCGGGCTTTATTTAAAGTTTCCTGAAATTCGGCCGCCGGATCGGAATCCGCCACCACGCCTCCCCCCGCCTGTATATGGGCTTTGCCTTTTGAAAGGACGACGGTGCGAATGGTAATGCAGGTATCCATTTCACCGGAAAAATCAAAGTATCCCACCGCCCCGGCATAAGGCCCGCGGCGGACGGGTTCCAACTCGTCGATAATCTCCATGGCCCGCACTTTGGGGGCGCCGCTGACGGTTCCGGCGGGGAAAGACGCTTTAAAGAGGTCGACCGCATCCTGGCCCTTTTTCAATTTACCGCGAACATTGCTCACGATATGCATCACGTGGGAATAGCGCTCGATCGTCATCAGCTCCGAGACCTCAACCGACTTATATTCACAGACCCGGCCCAGGTCGTTGCGCGCCAGATCCACCAGCATGATGTGTTCGGCTTTTTCCTTTTCCGAGGCCAACAGCTCTTCCGCCAGCTTTTTATCTTCTGCTTCGGTCTTTCCTCGGGGCCGCGTGCCGGCTATCGGCCGGACCGTGGCTTCCCCTTTCTCCAGGCGGACCATCACCTCGGGAGAAGAACCCACCAATTTAAGGTCGCCGAATTTTAAATAGAACATATAGGGGGATGGATTGATGGTGCGCAGGACGCGGTACACGTCGAAGGCCCGGCCTTTGAAAGGAGCGGTGAATCTTTGTGAGGGCACGACTTGGATGATGTCCCCGGCTGCCACGAATTCTTTAGCCGCAGAGACCGTCTTTTCATACTCTGTTTTGGTGAAATTGGAGGTGAACTTGAGCGGCTTCTTTGGGACCCGGGGCAATTTGAATTCAGAGGTCTTGAGCGGCCTTTTTAATTTCTTCTCCAGGGCTATGATCTTTTTAACCGCCAGCTGATAGGCCTTTTCCGGATCTCCTTTCACCTCGGCATTGGAGATGATTAATATCTTATGTTTCAGGTGGTCGAAAGCCAGCAGGGTGTCGGTGAGCATGAACTGGGTCTCGGGCAATTTTAAGATATCCGGCTTGCTGCCCGGCAGGTTTTCGATGTAGCGGATCACGTCGTAGCTTAAATAGCCCACCAGCCCGCCGTGGAAACGCGGAAGATTTGCGATCCTCACCGGCCGATATTGGGCCAGCGCTTTCTTCAAAACGACGAAGGGATCCTGGCCTTTTTTGGTTTTGAATATCTTGGTAGGATTGGAGCCGAGAAAAGAATAGCGGGCGATCTTTTCCCCGCCTTCCACCGATTCCAGAAGGAAAGCGTTCTCCCCGGCTATTTTTTTGAAGGCCGAAACGGGGGTTTCCATATCCGTCGCCATCTCCCGGTAGACCGGGATCAGGTTCCCCTGCTTGGCCAGCTTTATGAATTCTTCTTTATTTGGGTAAAACATTCCTATTCCTTAAGATCGCTTCCGCCACGATCAGGTCTTCCGGGGTAGTGATCTTGATGTTCTCGAAAGATCCCATCACCATTTTAACCTTTATCCCCAGATCTTCAACCAGTTTGGCGTCATCGGTGGCTGATCTCCCATCGGCATAAGCCCGGGTGATGATTTCGTATTTAAATACCTGTGGGGTCTGCGCTTGCCACAGGGCCTGGCGATCCACGGTTTCTTTTATCAGCAAATCGTCACCGGTGCGCTTGATGGTATCTTTTACCGGCACTCCCACGATCGCCGCCCCATATTCCCGGGCTTCCTTGACCGCTTTCTCGATAATGTCCGGCGTGATAAGCGGCCGCGCGCCGTCATGGATGATCACGAGATTTGTGTCTGGAGAGATCGCTTTCAATCCGTTCTTTACCGAATCTCCCCTCTCCTCCCCGCCCTCTACAACTTTTACTCCCAGATTTTTCGCCCGCTCCAGGTCTTCTCCTGAAACCACCAGCACTATCTGCTCCACATTCTTGACCTTATGAAAGACGTCGATCGTCCATTCAGCCACCGGCTTGCCTGCCAAAGGCAGGAACTGCTTGGGCTGGCCCATTCGCTTGCCGGTCCCACCCGCCGCTATTATCACCGCAATTTTCATTTAGGCACCCTGGTCAATATTTTACACCCGGTTCGGGTTACCCGCACCATATCTTCTATCCTGATCCCGCCCCAACCCCTGATATAAATTCCCGGCTCGATGGTGATCACCTGGCCGGCCCGCAAGCGCTCGTCGCTTTTCCATGATATGCGGGGCAATTCGTGTACCTTGCGCCCGCAGCCGTGGCCGGTCGAATGAATAAAATATTTTCCGTATCCCGCGCGTTCGATCACCGTTCGAGCCGCTTTATCAACCGCTCTCGCCAAAACCCCGGATTTAACTTTCCGGATAGCCGCCTGCTGTGCCCGTAAGACGACGCGATAGATCTTTCGTTGTTTTACTGAAGTTGTACCCAGAAAAAAAGTGCGGGTGATATCGGAACAGTAACCCTGGTAAAGCGCGCCAAAATCGATTTTTACGATCTCCCCGGCGCGCAGGAGTTTGTTGGTGGCAAAAGCGTGCGGCTTTGCCGATCTTATGCCTGAAGCCACGATAATACGAAAGGCCTCGCGTTTAGCGCCTTTTTCTTTGAGTTTTTTCCTGATGAAGCGGGCGACTTCCTTCTCCGTCATGCCCGGCACAAGCGTAAGTTCGCGGAAGACCTCTTCCGCGATCTTGATCGCCCTATTTTGCGAGTCCAACTGCCGCCCGCAGACCTAAAAGATAGCTGTTCAAGCCGAAACCGGAGACCTGGCCGGAGGCCACCGCCGCGATCACCGAGGTGTGCCGGAATTCTTCGCGGGCGTAGATATTGGAAAGATGGACCTCAACGGTGGGGATATTGACCGCCGCCACCGCGTCGCGGATAGCCACGCTGTAATGGGTATAACCGGCCGGATTGATGAGCAAGGCCGCATATCCTTCTTTTTTGGCCGAGCCGATCTTTTTGACGATCTCCCCTTCGCCGGCCAGCTGCTCTATGGCCAGCTCCACCCCCAGTTCTTTTGCCAGTTTATTGAGCTCCTCATTGATCTGCGGCAGGGTCAGCTTGCCATAGACCTCAACCTCGCGCTCCCCTAAAAGGTCCAGATTCGGGCCGTGGATTACCAATATCTTTTTTGTCATGTTATAATTCTAACAAAACATGCTCGACTTGTCGATAATAATCGTTAATACCAACAACCGGAAGATACTTGAAGAATGCCTGGGCTCCATTTACAAAAATACCCATAAGATCAGCTTTGAGATCATCGTCACCGACAACGCCTCGACCGATGGCTCGCAACAAATGATAAAAAGCCAATTTCCCAAAGTAAAACTTATCGAGAACCAAGAGAATGCCGGATTTATCCGCGCTTCCAACCAGGGATTGAGGATCTACCAAGGCCGGTATGGGATGCTCCTGAACGACGACACCGTGGTTAAAGCCGGCGCGCTGGACCGGCTGGTCGAGTGGATGGATAAAAACCCCAAGGCCGGCGCTTGCGGACCCCGACTTTTAAATACCGACGGCACCCCGCAAAGGCAGGGCGGTTTGTTCTCTCGCATCCACAAATTGGATAAACCGACCCAAGTGGATTTTGTGATCGGCGCGGCCTTGATGGTGCGACGCGCAGTTATCGAAAAAGTCGGATTGATGGATGAAAACCTCTTTTTCTACAACGACGATCTCGACTGGTGCATAAGGATCAGAAAAGCGGGTTATAAGATCTATCTTCTTCCCCAGATCGAGATCATCCATTACGGCGGCTACAGCAGTAAACGGGCCTTCAAACGGCGGCTGTTCGTGGAGGGATTCCGGGGAGGGCTTTATTTCTGCCAGAAGCATTATGGGCGCTTGGTATTTCAGGCTTATAGGATATTATTGATGATCGGGATAATTCTTTTTATCCCGTTGCTGATCATTTCCTTTCCCTTCAAACCCCAAAAGTTCAGCGACCGGCTTATGGCTTACTTTGACATCTTGAAGATCGCCCTTTTAACTAGATAGCTACCAGTTCTTTGTTTAACTTTCTCTTCAAGGCCAGGGCGGAAATATCGATGGCGGGTTTTTCCCCTTTTACCAAACTGGTGACGATCCGGCCCGTGGCTGGGGAATGCATGAAGCCGTGGCCGGAAAACCCGGTCGCAATGATCAATCCAGGGTGCGAATGGTCGATGATCGCGTGCTTATCGGGGGTCTCATCGCTCATGCTGGACAAGGTCTTCTTTAGGTGTACATTCTCGGCCTGCGGGATCCTTTTAACCGTGGCCGCCAGCGTTTCCTGCAAACTCTCATCTTTTTTTTCATAATCCTGCGACTCTTCCCAGCCCGACATGCCGATCAGGGCGTCTTCCCCCTCCGGTTTGATGTACCACCCGGTGGGTATTTCCATTATCAATGGATGTTTGATCTTCAATCCTTCCACCATAAAAACATACTTCCGCCTCTTCAAGATGGGAATATCGATCCCTATCGTTTTAGCCAACTCCACCGACTGAATTCCCGCCGCCAGCACCACGACATCCGCACGAACAACATCCCCCCCCACCACAACCCCATCTTTCAAGATCTTTTCGATCTGGGTTTCGAATTTGAACTTAACTCCGTTCTTTATCGCCTTTTTATGCCAGTGCTCAATAAGCGAAGCCGGGTCGGCGATCCCATCTTGAGAAAAGAAAGACGCGCTCTTGATCCCTTCGGTGCTGATAAAAGGAAAACGCGGTTTCAGTTCATCGACAGAAAGATACTCGCTGGCCACGCCCAATGCATTCTGCATTTTCACGCGGGGGAGAGAATCGGACTCCGCATCCAAAATAAGATAGCCACATCGCTGATAGCCGACAGTTGAGGCCAGAGAAGTAAAATCACCGATCGATTCTTTTGAGAACTGGACATTTATGGGAGTAGTGAACTGTGAACGCACCCCGCCCGAACAATACTGAGTCACCCCCATACCCAGCATTTTCTCTTTTTCAAAAAGAGTGATGTCTTTTAGGCCGGCCTGGGATAGATGGTAGGCGATGCTCACCCCCACGATCCCCCCGCCGATAACGACCACCTTCATTTGAGGTGGCCTTTCTCCTTAAGATAGGCCTCCAGCGCCGCCTCCCAGGGTCTTAGGTCGTCAAGCCCCAGGCGTTTTAGGTGGTCATGTTTAAGTACCGAATATTTGGGGCGTTTGGCTTTGGACTTGAATTGGTCTCCGGTGGTCGGGGAAAGGTCCACTTTCATTTTCAACAGGTCAAATATCTTTTTAGTGAATTGATACCAGGAGCACTGGCCGGCATTGGTTATGTGATAAAGACCATAGGACTTGCGGGGTATGATCTCCAGCACTTTTTGGGCCAGGTCGAGCGTGTAAGTCGGGGACAAGACCTCGTCATCCACAACTTTAAGAGGTTGCCCTTTATCGGCCCGGCCTATCATGGATTCTACGAAATTGGTCTTCCCCTTTTCGAGGCATCCGGCAGTCCCATACAGGCCGGAAGAGCGGACGATGAAATGCTCGGGCAAAAGATATTCGATCATCTTTTCCCCGGCCAGCTTGGAGATGCCGTAGACCGACTGCGGGTCGGCGGGATCTGTTTCCGAATAAGGCAATTTCTTATCTCCCGAAAAAACATAGTCGGTTGAAATATGCAGAAGCGTCGCCCCGAGTTTCTTGGCGATCAAGGCCAGATTGCGCGCCCCGTAGGTGTTGACCGCGAAAGCCGGGGTCGGGTCATCCTCGCAGTCATCCACCCGGTGAAAAGCGGAGGTGTTGATGATGACTTGCGGTTTAAGCTTTTTGAGGACCTTTTCCGCTTCGTCTTCCCGGGTGACATTGAGGTCTTTGATGGTCAAAGGCGCAAGCGAGGGATCCAATTTCAAAAGATCGCATCCCAACTGCCCGTCCGCCCCGATCAAAGCTGTGGTCATACATTCCCATTATAACAAAAATCCGCTATAATGAAATCATGAAGGTCACAAAAACAAAGATACCGGGAGTTTTAATATTCGAACCCAGGGTGTTCGAGGACGAGCGCGGATTTTTTATGGAGGCCTATAAAAAGAGCGAATTCGCCGTGCTGGGATTTACGGAAGAGTTCGTGCAGGATAATCAAAGCCGCTCCACCCGGGGGGTCCTGCGCGGCCTTCATTTTCAATTGCCCTCCCATCCCATGGGGAAACTCGTCAGGTGCCTGCTGGGCGAGATATTCGACGTAGGAGTGGATGTCCGCAAAGGTTCTCCCACTTTTGGTCAATGGATTGGAGAGGCCCTTTCCGCACAGAATAAAAAGATGCTGTATTTCCCTTCCGGTATCGCTCACGGGTTCTATACGGTTTCCGAGGTTGCCGAAGTGTTCTACAAATGCACCGGGGAATATAACAAAGATAGTGAGCGCGCCCTGGCCTGGAACGATCCCAAAGTCGGGATAAAATGGCCGATCAATAATGGCCAAGTAATCTTATCGGATCGCGACCAAAAGCACCCAACCCTGGACAAACTTGAGATATACTAGAACGCCTGCCCCTTTTCCACCAGTTGCTTCATCCACTTGATATTGTAATAGATAGGATTATCGAAATCGGTGTATTTACCGGATTTTAGGACCTTAATGATCTCTCGAGCGCCGTCTCCTTCCGTGATCTGCGGCTCCCAACCCAGCGCCTTTTTGATCTTCTCCCCCGCCACCCGATAACTGCGGTTCTCGGTAACTCCCGGCAGGATCTCAACTTCCACTTTTTGTTCGCCCTTCAACGCTTCCTTGACCGAATACGCCAGATCCTTGATGAGAAAGTTTTTGTGAACCAAATTAAATATTTGCCCGGTAACCCGATCCTCTGATGCCCTGATAAGCTTGCTATGCGCCCCCGCCACATCCCCCACGTGCACCAGCGGCCGCCAATACTTCCCGTCGCCGTAAATGAAGATCTTTCCCTTGGAAAAAGCATCCTTGGTCATGGTGTTGATCACCAGATCCCATCTCATGCGAGGAGAAAATCCAAAGACGGTGGCCTGCCTCAAGATGACGGGACAAAAATCAGTACTGACAAGGGATAAAAGCCCATTTTCCGCGTCCAGTTTGCTTTGGGCATATTCGGATTGGGGGTTGGTGGGGAAATCTTCATCCGCGATGCCGTCCAGGTGGAACCCGTAGATGGCGCAGGAAGAGGCAAAGGTCATCCTTTTGACCTTTCTTTTAACGCAGGCCTCGGCCACCCGCATGGTGCCCTCGTAATTTATCTCATGATTGGCGCGGGGATCGAACTCGGCGGTGGGGTCGTTGCTTAAGGAACCCAGGTGAATTACGGCTTTGACCCCGTCCAGATATTCGGGTTTGAACTCCCGCACATCTGCCTTGACGAGCTCGACCTTTGGCTTGATATCGATGAGGGCCTCATCACCAAAATACAGCTTGTCGAGAACGCGGACCTTTTCCCCCTCTTCCACCAATTTCCTGACCAGAACTACCCCTATATACCCCGCCCCGCCGGTGACCAGGATCAGATCTTTATTCATTAGGTGAATTATAGCATGTATGAAATTTTGCCGCTAATTTGACGATAATTTATCAATGAGGATAGAACCCCGCAACTACCGGTATTTTCAGCGATTTGATCCCTCTTTGCCGAGGAGTCTGAACCGGCCGTTCTTGATCGACGGCCGGAAACTGCCGTCAACTCCTCCTCCCCATCACCCCACCCCGGTCGAGGCCTGGCCGGTGACCAAATTAAACCAGCAAATCGAATACCTGCCCAGAGAAGAAAAGGACGCCAGGTTAAAACAGGGAAAGATCGCATTTGCATTTAAGCCGGATCAAAATCGGGAATATTTGGTTGCAGAAGAAGCCTTTGATAAACATGCCCAGGAAATTTATCTTTATGAAAGCCGACAAGCCCTGGCCCGGATCGAGCGTTCCTGCCAACTCTTAAAATCGCCGAACCTTGAATTGAGAAAAAGGATCTTTCGGAACGTAGAAGATGCGATCATAAAAAGGTGGGTCGGTAGTCCCAAGCAATACCGGCATCTTACCTTCCTGCTCCGAGAATTGTCCAATACCGGCTGCGATTTCCTGACCGCGACCGCCGCTTTAATGCATAATCTGCCGCGTCAAGAGGCCAAAAGAATGATGACTGCCGGGCAAAAAGACTCGGATGGATTACGGAAACTGGCAGATCAGATTCTGGACATTGTGGAATTATTTAGCAAGATGAATGAAACGCACTATTCACCTCCTCATAAAAAACTCCAAAATCATACCCAAAACTTCTTGAATGCGCTTATCAATATCGCCCGGGGAAATGGCCGAGCCCTGTTGCTTTATTTTGTCCACAAATTGTCCGCTATAACCCAGCAGACCGAGGATGCGGGTGATATTACTTTCAAATCAGTGGAGCAATTCATTGCGCCCTCGGCCGAAAGGTTGGGGCTGCAGCAATTGGCTTCCAAGTTAAGGCACGAGGCCTTCCGTTTATATGATCCGGAAAATTTCAGAATAACAGAAACCGGCATCCTGCGCAGCTTAGGTTTGATCGACAATAAAGAAGCTGAAACCTGCGGCCGAGCTGACATGGATATTTTATTGGGCCTGGGGGTGATCAGCAAGGAAAACGCAAAAGTGTATCATGGTGAGCGGGCCGAAACTCTGGTCGAGTTGGGAGCGGTTGACCAGGCAGGATATAGACAGTTTAAAAAAGTTGAGTCTGATATCGTGTCGCGCTTACGGCAGGCTCGTAAAAAAGCGGAAGATCTGACTGATGAAACCAAACAGGCCTTAATGGAAAGCTTCGCAAAAAACAAATCATTGGTTCAGGATGAGGCCCGGGTCAAGACCGCTTATGATGCCTGGGAAAAAACACGGCGTAAACCGGATGAATATCCCGAACCGCTCTGTATGGAGGATTTAATTGGTGCGCGCATAGTTACCCCAACTCTTCCTACCCTAGTCGAAGCAAAAAAGATCGTACGCAAAGCCCTGGGAAATGACATCCGCTTTTTAGAAAAACAAACTGAGATCAAGATTCACCAGACCAGGGGGGGAGAGGTGCGGGCCGTTCATCTCGGAGTGATTTTACCGGACAATAATTCTCGGGAAATCCAAATATTAGACCCGGAAAACTTCAAAATCCTCGAAAGAGGTCTTTTAGCCCACTGGGCCCACAAACTGGAAGAAACGACCGATCAGAAATTCGATCGTGATTTCTTGGAGGAATGCGCACAGGAAATGAACGGCGATATCGTGGATGATGCAAAAGTCATTTTCAAAAAACTTCAACCCTGGATATTTGCTTTTTTCGAAGAGGAAAAGCACGTACGGGTTATTCGTTGCCGAAAAGGTTCCATCCCTATTGATATGCTTTATTGGTTTGAACGTCGTGATTTTTCCAAATACGCGGGTTTTAAGAAAAGGAAAATCTGGGACAAAGATAATTGGACGAAGCGAACGGAGGAAAAGAAAGAGTTGGAAGACGGTGATTTTCTGGAATTAGACACCGATACCCCGGTTCAGCTGGGTAAAGAATATTTAACTCCCCATATGAGAAGGGAATTGTTTGAGCTGTCTAAAGACCCCTTTACAAAAATTATGCTGCACTTCTTTGGAAATGAAGATGGGCTTAGGGAGGCGGCTCAGCGCGGAGAAGAAAAGTTTATTAGTGTTTCCGGCAAACCAAGCAATCGTTTTTCCGGTTTTAAGGAATTTGCCCTTAGAAGGTATCAAATGTATACCTGGGAACTCCTCGCAGCCATAGAACTCGGAATACTCTCCCCTAAAGAAGTTTTGGCCGACTTGAATCAGTTTTTCCTGGCCGAACTTGCCTCGAAATAATCCCTGTGTTATAATTCAACTGTCATGAAAGAGAACATCCATCCCAAATTCCATAAGACCCAAGCCACCTGCGCCTGCGGGGCGGAATACGAAGTGGGCTCCTCCAAGGATAACATCCGGGTAGATATCTGCTCGGCCTGCCATCCCCTTTTTACCGGCAAGCAAAAACTGCTCGACGCCGAAGGCCGCGTGCAGAAATTCCAAAAGAAATACGCCGGGGTCAAGGCCAAAAAGGCCAAGCCACAAACCAAGCGCCGCACCCTCGCCAAAAAGAAAGCCGCCCATACCAAAAAGTAAATGCTCGAGGAAAAGCTCCAGAAGGTAGAGGAGCGCTACCTGGAGCTTGAAAAACAGCTCTCCCAAAAAGAAATCATCAACGACCGGGAAATATTCCAAAAATACAGCAAAGAACTCTCTGATCTAAATGATATCGTCCAGCCCTTCCGCAAATACAAAAAAATACTATCCGATCTAAAACAATCCCAGGCGTTGCTTTCTGATCCGGAAATGGCGGAGTTGGCCCAAAACGAGATCAAGAACCTCGAAGCCGAATCGAAGGCGCTTGAAATCAGGCTGGAAACTTTGCTTCTGCCAAAGGATCCCTTAGACGATAAGAACGTTATCCTCGAGATCCGGGCGGGCACCGGCGGCGAGGAGGCCGCGCTTTTTGCCGGAGAACTGTTGCGCATGTACCTGCGTTACGCCGAGCGCCACGGGCTAAAGACCGAAATGATCGAAAGCAACCCCACCGGCCTGGGCGGATACAAAGAGGCGATCTTATCGGTTATCGGCAAGGGCGCTTTCAGTAAAATGAAATATGAAGGGGGCACTCATCGCGTGCAAAGAGTGCCGGCCACCGAGGCCAGCGGCCGCATCCATACCTCGGCCGCAACCGTGGCGGTAATGCCCGAAGCCGAAGAGGTTGACGTGCACATTGATGAGAAGGACCTGCGGGTGGATACCTATCGCGCGGGCGGCGCCGGCGGGCAGAACGTCAACAAGGTCTCTTCCGCCATCCGCATCACCCATATCCCCTCCGGACTGGTGGTGGCCTGCCAGGAGGAGCGCTCCCAGCACCAGAACCGCTTTAAGGCCATGAAGCTTCTGCGCTCCCGGCTCTATGATATGGAAGCGGAAAAACAGAGGAAATCACGGGAAGCCACCCGGAAGATCATGGTCGGCAGCGGCGACCGCTCCGAAAAGATCCGCACTTACAATTATCCCCAGGGCCGCGTCACCGACCATCGTATCGGCTTTACGGTCTACCAACTGCAGAGCGTTTTAGACGGCGAGCTGGACGAATTTATCAATGCCCTGGCCACCGCCGATCGCCTGGCCAAACTCGAAAAGCTGAAGTGATGACCCCTTCCCTTCCCCGTCAGGAACAAGAGATCCTTCTCTGTCATGCTTATAATATCTCTCAAAGTGAACTATATGCCCACCCCGAAAGATACCATGACCAAGATACAAGATATCAAACCATTTTAAAGCGCCGCTTAACAAACGAACCGATCGCTTATATTGTTGGCTATCAACCTTTCATGGGCTTGAACTTCTTCGTCAACCGATCGGTTCTGATACCCCGCCCCGAGACCGAGCTTTTGGCGCAAATGGCGATCGACCTTAAGCCGAAGGTAATTGCAGATATCGGGACCGGCAGTGGGGCAATAGCCGTGACCCTTGCCAAAAACCTCCCCAATTCTAAAGTGATCGGGATCGATTCTTCTCTTGAGGCCCTAAGTATCGCCAAAAAGAACGCGGAATACCACGGGGTCGCCGATCGTTGCCGCTTTTTAGAAGGTCATTTACTGGATCCTATTGTCGAAAAGGTGGACCTGATCGTTTCCAATCCGCCTTATATCCCCACCAGAGAGATCGATAATTTAGAGCCCCAGATCAAGGATTTTGAACCCCGGGGGGCCCTTGACGGCGGGGAAGACGGCTTACATTATATACAGCAGATAATCGGCCAGGCGCGAGCCGACCTTTTATTGGAATTTGGTTATGGACAAGCGGATGAGGTCAGAGGTTTGGCAGAAAAGCGTTTTACGAATGTCGAAATAATTAAAGATCTGGCGGGGATCGATAGGATATTGAAAGCATGGAACAATTAAAACAAAATAACGAATCGCTCAAAAAAGCGCACGAAGTCCTAATGTCCGGCGGGATCGTAATTTTCCCCACCGAGACGGTCTACGGCATCGGCACCTTGGCTTCAAATGAAAAAGGCGTCAAACGCATCTATGAGATCAAAAAGCGCTCATCCGATAAACCCTTACAAGTGTTGATCGCCGATCTAAAGCAAATCGAATCGCTAGCTTTGGAAATTACTCCCAAGGCCCGTGAGCTTATGAAGAAGCACTGGCCGGGGCCGCTGACTTTGGTCTTTAAGGCCAAGTCGGGGGGTTCGGTCGGTATCCGGATGCCCAAGCACGACTGGCTTTTAAAACTGATCAAAGAGACCGGTCCATTGGCCGCCACCTCAGCCAATCTTTCAGGGGAAACCGAACCCATTTCCGCTCAAGAGGTCAAGATAGAAGCGGATCTTCTGATCGATGGGGGCAAATGCAAACTGGGCGAGGCCTCAACCGTGATAGATGTTTCGGTCGATCCGCCATTAATCCTAAGAGAAGGCAGAATAAAAATTTAACGGAGAATTAATTCTCCGTTAAATTACCAGCTTGACTTCGTAATACTGACTCTCTACAACCCTTCCCAAAGCAGGATCATAGGCCTTCTTGTAGTTGCCCACCAGCAGAGTATTGGGATTGATCTTATAACCCAATGAATATCCCACGATGGCTCCCTGCTCGATCGAGAGCGAGCGGAAATCCTGAAAATCGGGCTGTTTAAAATAAGCCCCCAGGGTAAACCGGTCGAGCTCGGCTGCGCCGCTTCCGGTAAGCGCGGCGTTGCTGCCGTTATAAGATTCGTACAAGGCATCCAATTTCAACAAATTTGCCGCCAAAAGTTTAAGCTCGGCGATATAGCCGTTCTTGTTCCGGCCGGTGGCCTCGTAAGACGCTAAGTTCACCGGATTGGTCTCATAATCGGCGCTCCAGTAGCCGGGAACGAATTTATTATCGATCGAGCGGTACCCTACATCAAGGGCGGCGGAAAATATCAACGCTTCCATCCCCCAGGTTATGCCCACGCCTGCGCCCGTCCCATGGTTAAAAAGCGTCGCGGCTTCCGCATAACCCTCAAAATTCAAGGGCAAGGGCACCGCGGCATCGAGTGCCGCCCCCTGGGCCGAAGGTGCGGATATATAAGATTGGCCCAGGGTAAGCCAAGGGTTTACTTTTTCAGTAAGACGGAAAGCGTAGATATGCGACCAGGTGGACATCACCTGCACCCCCACCCGATCGGCATTTACAAATCCTTTAAAGGCGGTCTGCTGATTGTTCTGGACGATGGGACCGGCGACCCTGGTTGAATAATTTTTCATCAGCAGTCCCCGCCCCCAGGTCACATTGTCCAGCACCCCGTAGCGCAGGCCCTTTTGGCCGTCGTTATACTCGCCGTAACGGAAGACCACGGATTCATAGCCCTGGGGCTTGTTCTCTCCCATGGGGATATTAACGTCCAACCCTACGGCCAGTGGCCCGAGCTTGAAATCCGGCCGCCAGGCCACGGCCGCTACTTCTGCCGAGCCGGCTTTGATATAGCCCACACTTACGCCATTGGACAGAAAACCAACCGCTGCCGAAGATGATTGGGAACAAAGTAGAATAAATCCAAATGTCAAAATCCAAAATCCTAATAATGAATTCATTGTTTTGATTTTGGATTTGGGATTTTAATGTCTGAAATGCCTCCGACCGGTAAAGACCATGGCGATCTGATGTTCGTTGGCGGCATCAATGGATTCTTGGTCGCGCATGGACCCGCCCGGTTGGATGATGGCCGAAATGCCGAGCTTGGCCGCCAGGTCTACATTGTCGCGGAAGGGAAAGAAGGCATCCGAAGCCATGACGGAGCCTTTGGCTTTGCTCCCCGCCTTGCGCGCCGCGATCTCGGTCGAATCGATCCGGCTCATCTGTCCCGCGCCGATACCCACCGTGGCGCCGTCCTTTACAAAAACAATGGTATTGCTCTTGACGAATTTAGCGACTCCCCAGGCAAAGAACAGGTCTTCCAATTGCCCGAGTGTCGGCTCTTTTGCGGTCACGGTCTTGATCTCGTTCATCCCCAATTGCGCCAGGTCGGCATCCTGGATCAAAAAGCCCCCGGAAACCCGCTTATAATCGAGCACCCCGTGACGATTGCCCATCAAAGGCAGCTGCATGATGCGCAGGTTCTTTTTTTGCTTGAAGATCGCTAAGGCCTCGGCGGAATATCCCGGCGCGATGATGGCTTCCACAAAAAGGTCGCCAATGGCCTTAGCGGTTTTTTCGTCCACTTCCCGGTTGGCGGCAATGATGCTCCCGTAGGCCGAGACCGTATCGCACTCATAGGCCTTTTTATAGGCGACGGTGAGATTTACCGCCTTCCCCACTCCACAGGGATTATTGTGCTTGATGATAGCCACAGTGGGCTCCGCAAAGTAATTGACCAGGTTCCAGGCCGAATCGAGGTCCACGATGTTGTTGAAAGAAAGCTCCTTGCCGTGCAGTTGCTTGGCATTAACCACGGCCCCTTTGTGATTGCCTTTGGGCTCCAGGTACCAGGCGGCCTTCTGGTGGGGATTCTCGCCGTAGCGCAATTCCTGGATCTTGGTCAAGTTGATATCCACCTGGCCGGGGAATTTTTCTTCTCCCTCGAACTTCTGGGCAAGGTAGGCGGAAACGGCAGTGTCATAGAGTTTAGTGTGCCGAAACGCTTTTAATGCCAGGTTCTTGCGGGTTTCATAGGTGGTCCGGCCTTTGTTCTCCTGCAGTTCCTTAAGAATCGTTGAGTAATCAGCGGGATCGACGATGATCATTACATCCTTAAAGTTCTTGGCGGAAGCCCGGACCATGGCCGGTCCGCCGATATCGATCTGCTCCACTGCTTCCTCCAGCGTGCACTTGGGATGGGCAATGGTCTCTTCAAAAGGATAAAGGTTGACCGCCACAATATCGATCGGCCGGATGCCGTACTTTCTCATTTCGGAGAGATGGTCTTTTAGACCGCGGTTAGCCAGAATTCCGCCGTGAATAAGCGGATGAAGGGTCTTGACGCGGCCGCCCAGCATAGACGGATACTTGGTAAGCTTGGCGACCTCGGTTACCTTGACTCCGGCTTTCTTTAACTCCTTGGCGGTCCCGCCTGAAGATACGATCTCGTACCCCTGCTTTAATAAGCCCTTGGCAAATTGCGCCAGTCCCTTTTTATTGTATACCGATAACAGGGCTAATGGTTTTTGCAGCTTTTTCTTTTTCATTTTATAACAACCTTTCTATTCACGATCTTCAACTTTCCCTCGGCGAATAGTTTGACCGCCTGCGGATATATCTTATGTTCCTGCTCCAGTATCCTCGCGGAAAGCATTTCTTCGGTATCATTATCGAGCACCGGCACGGCCGCCTGGAGAATGATCGGCCCGGTATCGCACCCTTCGTCCACGAAGTGAACTGTGGCGCCCGAGACCTTGACCCCGTGATCCAGCGCCTGCTTCTGGCTGTGCAGGCCGGGGAAAGCGGGTAATAGTGCCGGGTGGATATTCAACATCTTGCCCTGATAATGCTCTAGAAGCACTTCTCCCACTATCCGCATATATCCGGCCAGGCAGACCAAGCCGACTTGATGTTTTTGCAGAACCTTTACGATCTCCAGCTCATAGGTGTTTTTGTCTTTGAACTTCTGGGGATCGATATGGACGGCATCGATCTTATGCTTTTTCGCCCGCTCCAAACCGAAAGCGTCCGCCTTATCAGAGATGACCAACGCGATATTGAGCCCGGCGTCGATCAATGCCTGGAGATTAGAGCCTCTTCCCGAGATTAGAACTCCTATATTGAGCATTATTTTAATTCTATCAAATAATTTGACATGATGCGCATCAATTTCTTATTCAGCACAAAATTCTTCGTATCAAGAATATCATAGAACCTGCGAATAAATTCGCGGTTAAATTTAGGCGAGAATTTATTCTCGGCTTCTATGATATTCTCCATGCCCGGATGCTCGGTTTCCGGGCCAACTATTCCCGTATGATCAAAAAGCTGATATAACCCGTCCGGATAATTCATCCCCCCTACCGATTTATAGGTCCAGTAGGTCCAGTGGAATCCGTAATCTTTAAAGATCCTCAAAACATCCCTTACCCAATCGTATTCCTTTTTACAATGCGGGCAGCGCGAGGCGATGCCGAATTCCCCCACATAGACCGGCACCCCAAAGTTCTTGTAGGGCCGGAGGAGTTTTGCCAACCGGTATTTGTTCCACTGGATATTATCTATCCTGCCCGGATAGGTGAGGTTTGAGAAATAATTGAACGTGAACTGGGTGGGCTCATAGAAATGCACGCTCAAAGCGATATTCTCACCCAAAAGATCGGAAAGGAAATCCACTTCCCGGGCCCATTTGTTGCCTTCGAGAAATATTATGTGCTTATCGCCGTTCTTTCGGATCACTTTGATGACTTCAGAATAAACTTGATGAAGAATGTCGACCTTATCGGTCACCGGCTCGTTCATCACATCATAGCCAGCAATGAAATCGTTGTCTTTGAATGTTTTTGACAACTGATCCCAGAGTTTAAGGAAATGCTTTTGATGTTCTTCTTTATCAAAAAGCTCCGCTTTGCCCGAGCTATCCGAATGCCAGTCGCAATTTTGCGCTCCCGGCGCCGCATGCATATCCAATATCACGTAAATCTTTATATCGGTGAACCAGCTGACGATCGTTTTCAACGCCTCTATCCCCCACCCCTCCTCTTCCAATATCCGATAATTGAAAGGGATACGAACGCAATTGAATCCCAGTTTTTTGATCTGTTGGGCATCTTGCGGGGTTAGAAAACGGTTGCGGAACTCGTGGGTGAATTCTTTTTCGAGCGGTCCCAGCTGTTGTTTAAAAGTATGTTCGGGGATATTCCGCCCGCCCAGCATGTACCCCTCCATCATCAGCCATCCGCCTAAAGCTATGCCGGTCAAGCGCACTTTTTCCCCGGACTCATTGATGATGAATCGGCCCGAGGTTTTGAGCATTAGTTGATCTCTACTTGGCCTTGCCCTTTTGCGATCTCGCCGATCAGGAAAACTTTTTCGCCGCAGTCGTTCAATATCTTTAAGGACTTTTTGAGGTCTTTGGAGGAGATGACGATCGCCATGCCGATCCCCATGTTGAAGGCCTTATACATCTCGCCCACGCCGATCTTGCCGTAAAGCTGGAGTAATCCGAATATCGTGGGCTTCTTAAAACTCATTTTCTCAATGACCGCCTTGGTCCCTTTGGGCAGGATCCGGCCGATATTTTCCGGCAGTCCCCCGCCGGTGATATGCGCCAGGCCCTTTACTTTTATTTTATTTATAAGTGACAGAAGAGATTGGGTATAGATGCGGGTGGGGGTTAAAAGCTCTTCCCCCAACGGCTTTTCCAGTCCTTTGATCCGGTCGGTCACCGAAAGTCCGCCCTCTTTAAAGAACACCCGGCGCGCCAGGGAAAAGCCATTGCTGTGCAGGCCGGAAGATGCCAGGCCCAATATCTTATCACCCGGCTTGATCTTGGCTCCGGTAATGAGTTTCTTCTTCTCCACCACTCCGCAGGCGAATCCCGCTAGGTCGTATTCTCCCGGAGCGTAAAGATCGGTAAGCTCGGCGGTCTCCCCGCCGATCAAGGCGCAGCCCGCCAGCTTGCACCCCTTGGCGATGCCGGTGAGTATCTGCTCCATGAGGTCCGGGTTAACCTTGTGGGCTCCGATGTAATCGAGGAAAAAGAGCGGGCGTGCCCCGGCGCAGACCACGTCGTCCGCGTTCATGGCCACGAGATCAATGCCGACCGTGTCGTGCCGGTTCATATCAAACGCCAGCTTAAGCTTGGTGCCCACCCCGTCGGTCCCCGAGACCAGAACCCGCTTCGGGTCGAGCTCGAAACACCCGCCAAAAAGACCGATCTCCCCCAATACCCCGGGGATCCTCGTGCTCTTGGCCAGGCGTTTTACCCGGCTGACCACCTCATAGCCGGCTTCGATATCGACGCCCGATTGTTTATAGGTCGCCAAATTTCACTCCTATCTTGCGGCCTCGGCCGAAGCCGTGCCGTAATAAACGTCGCCTCCGCGCAATACGATAAAGAACCGGCAGTCCTTGTTGGTGCAGGCCCAGGCCTTGTAGCGGATAGCCACCGAATTATTGCTGAAATCGGACAAGGGGACCAGATCCGCTTTGCCGCATTTCTGGCATTTGGGGAAATTCCCGCTGCAGCATTCATCACCCATAAGCTCACCTCCCCTTATTCAAATAATAATTTCAAATTCTGAAGCTTTTCCGGCACTTTGACCGGGTAGTCATCGTTAAAGCAGGCCAGGCACAGGGACTTGGCCGGCAGGGCCACGGCTTTGATCAAACCGCGCAGGGAAAGATATCCCAAAGAATCGGCATCGAGGTATTTGGCGATCCCCTCGATGCTCAAATTAGCCGCGATCAGCTCCGCTCGGGTAGCGGTATCGATCCCATAAAAACAGGGATTCAGCATCTTGGGGGAAGAGATGCGCATGTGCACCTCGCGGGCTCCGGCCTCTTTGAGGATGCGGACGATCTGGCGGCTGGTGGTGCCCCGGACGATCGAATCATCGATCAATACCACTTTCTTGCCCCGCACCGCGTCGCGGATAGGATTCAATTTCAAACGCACCCCGAGTTCGCGGATCTCCTGGCTGGGCTGGATGAAAGTACGCCCGATATAACGGTTCTTGATCAAGCCCTCCCCGTAGGGTATCTTGCTCTCCTGGGCGAACCCGATGGCGGCCGGCACCCCTGATTCCGGCACCGGCATGATCAGGTCGGCATCCACGGGGTGTTCCTTGGCCAGGTATTTTCCCAAAGTGACGCGGGTTTCGTAAACGTTGCGGTTGTGGATCATGCTGTCCGGACGGGCGAAATAAATATATTCGAAAACACAAAGGGCTTCCCGGTCGCCCCGCGCGAAATAACTGCTCCGCATCCCGTTCTGGTCCACCACCACCATCTCGCCGTTACCCACTTCTCTCACGAATTCCGCCTTCAATACATCCAAGCCGCAGGTCTCGGAAGAGAAAATATAGGCGTTCTCCAATTTTCCGATGCAGAGCGGGCGGATGCCGTTCGGATCCCTTAGGCCGATCAGTTTATCCTTGCTCATGATGAGCAGGGTAAACGCCCCTCTTACTTTTTTTAGGGTGGAAAGGACGGCCGTTTCGAGGTCTGCTTCCGGGGAGACCGCGATCAAAGCCGCAACGGCTTCCGAATCGGAGGTCCCCAATAGCTTCCCGCCCTGGGCTTTGACTTCTTCCCGCAAGTCCTCCGTATTTATAAGATTCCCGTTATGCGCCAGGGCCAATGGGCCGAATTTTGTATCTATAACTACCGGCTGGGCGTTCTCGATCACACTGCTGCCGGTGGTGGAATAGCGGACATGTCCCATGGCTATCTTTCCGGTGAGAGCTTTGAGGTTATCCTCGTTAAAGACCTGGTTGACCAGCCCCATCCCTTTATGGACATTGATCCGGGCCATATCGGAAACCGCGATCCCTGCTGACTCCTGCCCGCGGTGCTGAAGGGTGTAAAGGCCGTAATAAACATCTTTGGCGAGAGAATCGCCCTTAAAGGAAAAAATGCCGTAAAGGCCGCAGGCCTCTTTTAAATTATCCGACAATCTTGAGCACCTCTTCCGCGGCTTTACCAACTTCCACCAGTTTGACCTCACCGGTCTTGCGGAGTTTTATTTCCACTTTCCCTTCCTTAAGCGCTTTGCCGATTATCACTTTAACCGGAAAGCCGATCAGATCGGCATCTTTCAATTTGACGCCGATACGTTCCGGTCTATCGTCTAAGATCGCATCACGGCCCAGGGATTTATAAATATCTTGGGCCACCTTCATCTGTTCGGGCTCTTCGGTGTTTGCCGGGATAATATCCACCAGGTAAGGCGCAATGGCCATCGGCCAGATGATGCCGTCCTTATCGTTGCTCTGCTCGATAGCCGCCGCCGCCGTCCTCCCCACCCCGATGCCGTAACAGCCCATTATCAGGGTCTTTTCCTGATTGCCCTCATCCAGGTAGGTGGCTTTCATCTTTTCCGAATATTTGGCGCCCAGCTTAAAGATATGGCCCACCTCAATCCCACGGGTCACCGCCATATGCCCTTTTTCGCATTTGGGACAAGTATCGCGGTGTAGGGCAAAGCGCAGGTCGCCCACCATCTCCGCCTTATAATCCCGGCCGTAGGCTACGTGCATCAGGTGATGGTCCTTTTTATTGGCTCCGGTAACTCCGTCTTCTATCAGGGTGACTGCCTGGTCGGCCAGGATGCGGACGCCTTTAAGATTGACCGGCCCGGCGAATCCCACCGGCGCTTTGGTGATCTTTTCGATCACCTTTTCGTCTGCTAATTTCAGATCCTCAACGCCCAGCATTTTCTTGAGCTTGGCTTCGTTAAGCTCGTGGTCTCCCCGCACCAGCGCCGCCACCGCTCCTTTTTCGGTCTCATAGATGAGGGTCTTGATCATCTGCTCGGGTTTGACCTTGAGAAAAGCGGATACCTCCTCAATGGTTTTCTGTGAGGGGGTGTGGACTTCTTTGATCCTATTTTCTACTTTCGATTCTCTACTTTCTACTATCTTGTATTTCCCAACTCCCGCCGATTCCCTGCTGGCAGCATAACCGCACTTTTCGCAATAAAATATCTCTTCTTCCCCGTTATCGGCCAAAACCATGAACTCCTGGGAGAATCCTCCGCCGATGGCGCCGGAATCGGCCTCCACCACTTTGTAATTGAGCCCCATGCGGTCGAAGATGCGGCAGTAGGTCTTGAACATGTTCTGGTATTCTTCCTCAAGCGAGGCCTCGCCGGCGTGGAAAGAATAGGCGTCTTTCATCATGAATTCCCGTCCGCGCATGAGTCCAAAACGGGGCCGGACCTCATCGCGGAACTTGGTCTGGATCTGATAGAGAGTAAGCGGCAATTGCCGATAGGATTTCACCTGGCTGCGGACCAGGTCGGTAATGATCTCTTCGTGGGTGGGCCCCAGGCAGAACTCTCGGTCGTGGCGGTCCTTGATGCGGAAAAGCTCCTTGCCGTAGATGCCCCAGCGGCCGGTCTCCTGCCAGAGCTCCGCGGGAAGCAAAGCCGGCATAAAGACCTCCTGGGCGCCGGCGCGGTCCATTTCTTCGCGAATAATGGCGGAAACCTTGCTTAAAACGCGCAATCCCAGGGGTAAAAAGGTGTAGATCCCCGCCGCCAGCTTTCGGATCATCCCCGCCCGGAGCATTAGACGATGTGAAACGACCTCGGCCTCTTTGGGGTCCTCGCGCAGGGTCGGCGCGAGAAGCCGCGACATTTTCATCTGTCCCCTCCCTACTCTACTATTATACCTTGTTTTTTGACCAACATCAAATCGAACTTGGTGTACCCGTCCTCGGTAATGGGGATGGTCCGGCCGTCCATCCCGTAGCCCTCCGCCGAAACGATCGCGATCTCGTAATTGCCGGCGTTGATCTCGAGGCGCGGATCGGAAAAAACATTGATCACGTACTGGCGGCTTTTGCGGGATTTGCCCTTTTTTCCGATGACGTCTTGCGCGTACCCGAAACCGGGGGAATAGTTATAAAATACCACCCGGTAACCGTCGGGAGAAGTGCCGTCTTCTGCCGGCGCTACTTCACCGTAGACCGGGTAAAATAAGGGGTAGATCGGCTCCGACGCCAGCGCCGGGAAGACATATGACAAATTAAAAATGACGAATGAAACCAAGAAAAACTTCATCGTTCGCCGGATAAGGTGAGATCGACGGGGGACGTGACCGTGATCTGGTAGGGCTGGTCCATCACCATTTTTCGCCGCATGAACTCGCGGGCCAAAACATCTCCGTAGGTGATGACCCCCGATTCATCAATCTTAAGTCCCTGGTAATCCTCCGGCCGGATAACGATGCCCGAAAGCTTTTGCTGATCGTTGTCATAATATCCGAATCCCGCCACCACCCCAACCCCTGCGGTCTCGTTGACCAAATTGATGAACTTGCCGATGGTTGCAACGTCCCGGCCGGGCTTAAAGGGAAGGGCGAACACATTGATCCCGATCTTGCCTTGAGGTTTTTGGAGCTTGAATTCCTTTACGATCCGGACGTGGGCTTCGGGGGTGACGGCCAGGGCCGGCATACAAAGCAATATTAAAAGCAGAACGATCTTCATAGCTGGATGCGGGTAAAGTCCGCGACCTGTTCAAAGGTCTTTTCTATCGACCGTAGCAAGGCCAGGCGGTTCAGCTTGAGGCGTTCGTTCTCGTGCATCACCAGCACTTTCTCGAAGAATTTCTCAACCGGCTCCGTCAAGCGGGCGAGCTGCTTCACCGCCTCCTCGTAAGCTCCGGCATTAACTTTCTCCTCTACATCCCAATTCACCTTGAGATATTCGGCATGCAGCTGCTTTTCTTCGGCATCGGCCAGGTCGGATTCGATCACGTGCTCTCGGGTAACCCCTTTGGTTATGCGTTTCAAACGGTCGTGCGTGGCGCAAACCCCTTTGAACCAACTCTCCCCCCTAATTGCCGAAAGCGCCTGGGCGACTTTTTGGGCTTCCAAGACATCGGTAAATTTGTGGAGCGCGGCATCCACCGTATCGAACGGCAGGTTCTCTTCGAGCAATATGACCTTAAGCCGTCCTTCCAAAAACTCCCGCAGCTGCCTTAAAGTTTTCTCGTAATCGGTAAGCTCCAAAAGGAGCGGCCGATAAAGCCGGAAGGCCTGTTCGATGATCTCATTGAGCGGCAGATCGATCTTCTTATCCAGGATGATCTTGATAACCCCCAGGGCCTGCCGCCGCAATCCGTAAGGATCGACCGATCCGGTGGGAATGGAGCCGACGGCAAAACAGCCGACCAGGGTATCGATCTTGTCGGAGAGCGCCACCACATAACCGGGAACGGATTGCGGCAATTTGTCTTCCGCAAAACGCGGCAGATAATGTTCAAAGATGCCCTCCGCCACCACCCGGTCTTCGCCTTCGATCCGGGCGTACTCCCGGCCCATAACGCCTTGCAACTCCGGGAACTCAAAGACCATCTGGGTGGTAAGGTCGGCCTTGCTAAGCTCCGCGATCCTTTTTATCTGGGCTGTTTGTTCTGGCGCTGCTTTCAAATTTCGTGCGATGAACTCCGCCAGCTTGACCAGCCGTTCGGTCTTCTCGTATAGGTTTCCCAGCTTTTCGAAAAATTCCACACGTTTGAGGTCGGGGATGCGGGAATGTAGCGGCCTTTTTCGGTCTTCCTCAAAGAAGAAGCGGGCGTCCGTTAGGCGGGCCGAGAGCACCCTTTGGTTGCCGTCCTTGAGGTTCTTTGGTTTGCTGCCGTCGGCGATCAAAACAAAACGCGAAGCCAATTCCCCCGTCTGGTCGAGCACCGGGAAATACTTCTGGTTCTTTTTCATGGAAGTTATCAGCACATCTTTGGGCAGGGAAAGGAAATCCGCGTCAAAACCACCAACCAGGGCCTCCGGATATTCGACCAGGTAATTCACTTCTTCAAGCAATCTTTCATCGATCAATGCTCCCGCCGCCGCCTTTTTGACCTTGGCCTTGATCAGCGCTCTTCTTTCATTTTGGTCGACCAAAACACCGGCCTTTAAAAGTTTGGACTTATATTCTTTTAGATCAGCTTTTGTAATTTTGACTTTTGACTTTTGACTTTTGACTTTATGCCGGTGTCCGTAAGTGTAATTCGATGACTGTATCCCGGCTAGATTGAACCTTATTATCTTTTTGTTATGGAGAGCCAGTATGGTGTGGATCGGCCGGATGAACTTAAAATCGAGGTCCCCCCATCGCATGGAAAGCGGCAAATAAAGCGAGCAGATGATCTCCGGCAGAAGGCCGGTCATGACTTTTTCAGCCGCCAGGCCCTTCTTTTTAACCGTGGCCACCAGATAGTTCCGATTGCCTTCGGTCCTCACTTTCAGCTCTTTGGCGTTAATCCCGTATTTCTTGGCAAATCCCTGCGCCGCGCCCTCTCCCGCTTCGGCCGGCGGCCCCTTGACCTCAAGCACTTCATCCGGTTGCTGCTGCGCCAGGCCTTCGATATAAAGCACCAGCCGCTTAGGCGTTCCCAGGGTCTCGACGCGCAGATATGAGAGCCGCGCCGCCGAAAGTTTTTCTTCGGTCTTTTGCTTGAGATCGGCCAATAAGCCCGGCATAAAGCGGGCGGGTATCTCCTCGCAGCCGACCTCCAGCAGTAAATTATTTTCCTTCGACATACACCCTCGCGCAGGCCCGCGCCATTTTCCTGATCCTCAAGATGTACGCCATGCGTTCGGTCACCGAGATGGCTCCCCGAGCGTCCAGGATATTGAAGGCATGGGAACATTTAAGAACATAATCGTAAGCCGGCAGGACCAAGTTCCTTTTTATCAATTCGTGGGCTTCTTTTTCGTAGATCCCGAATAAAAGCTCCAGCGCCTCGACATTGGCCTCTTCAAAATTATAGCGGGAATGTTCTTTCTCGGGCCGCAGGTACAGGTCGCCGTATTTGACCTTATCGTTCCACTTGACGTTATAAACGTTGTCGACTTTTTGGATGAACATGGCGATACGCTCCAGCCCGTAAGTGATCTCGCACGAGACCGGCTTGCAGGGGTAGCCGCCGCACTCCTGGAAATAGGTGAACTGGGTGATCTCCATCCCCTCGGCCCATACCTCCCAACCCGTTCCCCAGGCGCCCAAAGTCGGCGATTCCCAGTTGTCCTCTACAAAACGGACGTCGTGTTTGGCGGGTTCAATACCGAGCGAGCGGAGCGAGTCGAGGTACTTATCCTGAATATCAAGCGGTGAGGGCTTCATGATGACCTGGTACTGGAAATAATGGAAAAGGCGATTGGGATTCTCCCCGTAGCGGCCGTCGGTGGGGCGTCTCACCGGATCGATATAAGCAACGTTTATGGGGTCGGATTTTAAGACCGAAAAGAAGGTGGCGGGGCTCATGGTGGCCGCGCCCTTTTCGAGGTCGTAGGGCTGGCGGATGACACAGCCCTGCCTGGCCCAAAAGTCGTTAAGCTCGAATACGATATCTTGAAAATTCAGCGGCTTCACAAGTGAGATTATAACATTTATCTTAGCGGCGTAAAAGGCGAAGTAAAATGCGGGGCTTTTTTAAGACATCGAACAGCACATTGCCGATGGTGGGATAGGTGCGGGGATTGGCGATCAATGACCAAAAGACGGTCGAGTGGTTTTCAAAGTCCCCTATCCTCTCGATTAGCGAGGCGTTGTCACGCACATAAGTGAATACCTTGCTTAAGGCCTCTTCACTCATGTTCTCCATGATGTAGCGGGCCAAAAGGCATAGGCGGATCTCCTTGCCGAACTCCTCGTTCCATAAGCGTTCATAATCCTGAAGCTTGCCATCTTTTAAGGCGGAAACCATCAGTTCTGCGGACTTCATGCCGTAATAGATACCGCCGGAGGTGATGGGCTTGATCTGGCAGGCCGCATCCCCCACCAGGGTGGCATTTCCGCGGACGAGCTGGCAGGTGCCAATGGGGATGGGCCCCGCATTGCGCTCGATGATCTCGCCCTTGAGGCTGCGCTCCTTCATGAAACGTTCGAGCTCCTGGGAGGGCTTGTCGCAAATGGTGCCGATGCGCGCCACACCGTTCCCCTCGGGGATCAGCCAGGTAAAAAGGGAAAAAGGTTTGACGTATGATACTTCCACCCGGTCGCGGTCGGCGATCTCAAGCTTAACCCTGTATTGCAGGCCTTTATATAACTTCATATTTGAATCGAAACGCAGGGATTTGCGGATCCGCGAGTTGGGGCCGTCGGCGCCGATCACGTAATCGGCGTAATATTCCCCGTTGGTGGTCTTAAGCCGGTATCCCGGACCGGATTTCTCTATGCCTTCCAGTTTGGTATGGAACTCGATCTTTAATCCGGAACTTAATTCCTGGTCAAACTGGGCCCGGTCGATGATATGGGCTACTCCCGGCCGCTTCAGCAGAAAGGCAAACCCATTGTAAGAAACTTTTGCCCCGTCAATAGTATTAAGTATGGACTTTTTGGAGATAGGTAAAAGCATATCGGTAAAAACATCTTTGCCCACGATCCCCGCGCAGGAGACCGGCCGTCCTACTTCTGCGTGTTCTTCAAGTATCAAGGGGGTATAGCCGAAATGCTTGAGGAGACGCCCGGTATAACAGCCCACCGGTCCCGCCCCTACGATCACGATCTTGTCGGACTTTTTCACCATCAGGAATAGACCTCGACTCTAGTCAAGAAGTTCCAGGCGATTACCGCGATCACAGCAACTATCCCCAACAGGGCAAAGAACTGCTGGGATCCGGTATTGATCATGGCCAGGGCCACCGCCCCCAGGATGAACTGCACCGCGTAAAGCGTAAGCACCGTGGCTTTTTGCGAAAAGCCCCGCAGGTGGATGCGATGATGAGTGTGGTCCTTGCCCGGCTGGCTGAATTTGATCCGGTGCAGGAAGCGGTTGGCAAAGACAAAATAAGTGTCAAAGATGGGGATGCCCAGTATTATCAGCGGGATGATGAAAGAAATTATCTGCAGACGGGTGATATGCAGGGTAAGAGCCACATCCCATAGGCCCAGCACGTTCAATTTTATGGCCATGACCGCCAGGATATATCCCAAGAAAGTCGACCCCGCCTCCCCCAAAAAGACCGAGGCGGGATTAAAGTTATAGCGTAAAAATCCCAGGCATGCACCCATAATGATCAGAGATAAAAGGGCCAGATCGGGCTGGCCGTTGTTCATAGCCAGGGCAAAGAAGAAAAACGAGACGATAGCCGATATTCCTCCCACCAGGCCGTCCATGCCATCCAGCATGTTGAGGGAATTGGTCATAAAAGTTATGAATCCCACCGAAAGCAGGAAATTGATCCATTCGATGCGAATAAAATGCAGGCCGGTCTTGGCGGTTATCACAAATAGGGACGCGAATAAAAGATGTGACCAGATCTTGTAACGGGCGCGGATATTTATGCCCCTGTCATCTATGAGGCCGAAGAGCACAAAGACCAGGCCCCAGAAGATCATCCAGAAATTGTATTCCTGATAATAGAGAAATATGGCGGAAGCAATGGCAAAGGCCAGAAAAATGGCAGCTCCGCCCAAAAGAGGCGTGGGCTTATCGTGGATCTTGCGGGCGCCGGGCTTATCTAAAAAGCCGAAGCGAAGGGCCAGGGATTTTATCGCAGGCACCAAGTAAAAAGATAAGGCCAAAGAAGAAATTAAAGCCAGAAAATAATACATTTACTTGCCGATGAAGCTTCTTACCGCGGAAGAAGCCCCGGGGCCGAAACGGGCCGATCGCTCGATATTTTCCCAGTTGGCCTTGAACCACTCAATAGCTTGCGGCAGGCCTTGCTCAAATGTGGTATTGGGCGCGTAACCGATCAGTTTTTTTGCTTTATCCACCGAGGCCAGGATGCGGGATTTGGTATCCCACTTGCGGCGGGGCGCGAACTTGATGCCGGCTTTATTGCCGGTAAGTTTATTCACCATTTCGGCCAATTGTTTTATCTGTATTTCGCGTCCCGAAGCCAGATTGAATTCTTCTCCAACCGCTTCTTTCATCACGCCGGACCGCAATAAGCCGTCAACTATATCGCCGACAAAGGTAAAATCGCGGGTCTCCTCCCCTGTTCCCGTGATGGGCAACTCCTTTCCGCTCAATGCCCAATAGATGAAATTGGGGATCACGTTGCGGTACTGGCCGGGTATCTCGCCCGGTCCGTAAGAATTAAAAAAGCGGGTCTTAACGCAGGGAACTTCATATTGATGGTTGAAGAAATTGCAATATAGCTCGCCCAGCATTTTGGTGATCTGATAAGGAGTGCTCAAATGCAGGGACATGAAATCTTCTTTAAGCGGCATCGGGGCGTGGCTGCCGTAGATCGAGCAACCGGAAGAGGCATAAATGAAGCGTTTGACCTTGGTCAAGGCGCTGTATTCCAGCAGTTTGAGCGTTCCCATTCCATTAACCTCCAGGTCCCTTTCGGGGTGGTCCAGAGAGTTCTGGTTGGCAAAAAAGGCCGCCAGGTGGAAGACGTATTCGGGCCCCTCAAAGAACGCCCTTTTCAGCTTGATCTCATCGAGGATGTCGCCTTCCGCAAAAAGGACGTTCGGCAGTGAGGGGATGTTCCATCTTTCCGCGGAAGAAAGGTCGTCCAGCACGATGACTTTTTCGGCGCCGGCCTCGGAGAGGGCTCGCACCAGATTGGAGCCGATGGCCCCCGCCCCTCCGGTCACTAATATTTTTTTGCTTTTATATTCTGCTTTGTAATCCATTAAAAAGCTCCTCGTATGTCTCAACGCAACTTTTTCGGGAAAAATGTTTTTCGGCGGCTTCCCTTCCCCGCTTCCCCATCCCTTCGGCCAACGATCGGTTATTATACAATTTTAGTATGGCTTGGGCAAGCAGCTCCGGGTTGCTCGGCTCGACCGCAATCCCGCATTGAAATTCTTCGATTATCTTGGGAGCGTCGCCATTCAAGGGCAAACTGGCCAAAACCGGCCTGCCTGCCGCCATGATGGACAGCATCTTGCCTGGCACCACTGGGGTTACCAGGTCGCGTCCCAAGGTTACCAGGCAAATATCCGAGGCCTGCAATATCTGCGGATAAATGCTAAGCGGTTGGGTCGGTACAAAAAGGATATTGTTCAGTCCCTTGCCCTGTGCGAGCTTTTGAAGCTCCGGCCTTTTGATACCATCCCCGACCAACACGAAAATGATATCCCTTTTTTCTTTCAGGAGATCCGCCGCCTCAACCACCACCTCCAGGCCCTGGGCAAAGCCCATCACCCCGGCGAAAGAGACCACGAACTTGTCCGCCAGGCCATATTTCCGGCTGAAGTCATTTGATCGCGGGCTGGGTTTGATCGCTTCGGTATCCACCCAATTATGGATAACCTTAACCTTATCCGCCCGTGCCTGCTTGCCGATCAGGTACTGCCGGTTGCCTTCCGAATGCACGGTCAGTTGGTCCGCTATCCGGTAAATAAAGCTCTCCATCCACCTCGAAACCTCGATCAGGAATGGATTGGTCAGCAATTTAAGATCGATCACGGTCTGCGGATAAAGGTCCTGGATGTTGACCACCACCGGTCTTCTTTTGAGCTTTCCCAAAAGGATCCCCGCCACACCCAAAGGCAAGGGCGGGGAATAAATAAGGATGGCATCGAACTTTTCCATCCATAATCCTTTCCAAAAGAACAGCCAGCCGATGATGAAATGTTCCAGCCCCCGGATCAGCGGTATGTCCCTGGCTAAAGATGGTATCTTTCGGCGATAGACCTTGATACCCGAGAGGTTCTCTTCTGCGGGTAAATTCGATAGGTTTGATCCTTCCGCCACATTGTAGCGGGGCTTCCGGGTGATAACCGAGACCTGATTACCATCGTTAACTAGCGATTCCGCCAGTTCAAAAAAAAGCGTGGAAGCGGACTTGGTCTCGGGGGGGAAGGCCTCGGTTAAGATCAGGATATGCATTAAAAATCCAGGGCAATATCGATCGGCTGGCCGGTTTTCAGAGATTCTACGATGGCCAGGGTCGTGAGCGTTGTATTGATATACTCCGATAGGATGGCCGCCGGGCGGCCGCTTTTCACGGCCTCCGCAAAGGCCTTAAATTCCTGCCCGTATCCCCTATCCACGCTCAGTCGGTTCTGTTTCCTGGCCTTGCCGTTTTGGGCATAGAACAGCGATTTAAAATTATCTATGACGCAGACCGCGCTGCCGCTGAAAACTTCTATCCTTTCTCGGGATAATAGCCGGTCCCCTTGCGAAGCGTAAAGAATAGCGGCGACCGATCCATTGGTCAGCTTAAGGCTAACGATCAGGTTGTCATCACCTTTTTCCTCGGTGGATTCCGCGAAAGCCCTCACCACCAGGGCTCCGGAGAGATACTGTATAAGGTCGATAAAATGACAGACCTCCCCGATTATGCGCCCCCCACCTTCCGCTGCGTCTTGGACCCAGCTTTGCGCCGGGACCACTCCAGCATTGACCCGGCAATTGATAACCATGTTGCCGGCCCCGCCAATGAGGCTTTTGGCCTGCCTGGCCAGGGGGGCGTACCGGCGGTTAAAGCCCACCATCAACTGGCGGTCCGACGAAGCGTAAACCCGCTTGATATCTTTCAGTTCGGCGGCGTTCAGGGCCAGGGGTTTTTCCACAAAGACATGTTTCCCGGCCTGCAAGGAAGCCATGACCATGCCGGCGTGCAGATTATGCCGGGTGGCTATTATGATGGAGTTGATGGCGGGATCCTGGAGCAGTTCTTGATAATCCGCCGCGCAATACTCAAAACCGTATTTTTTACCGGTATGCCTGCCCTTGAATCCTTCCTGGTCCGCGATCCCGACCAGCCGGAAGTTCTTGATCGCCGGCAAGATACTGGTATTCGAATGCAATCCCGCGCCGACCAAACCGAACTTAACTTCAGGATCAGCCGTTTTGACAGAAGGATTTTCCTTTAAGACCACCCTGCGCTCAGCTTCCCCTGCGGTTGGTGGATATTCGAGCAATACCCCCAAATAGGGCTCGCTCCCCTGCAGGATCATATCGTAGGCCTGCAGGGCCTGGTCAAATTTAAATTTGTGCGAGATCAGTTTTTTAACGTTCAGCCGGCTGGCCGCTATCAGATCCAGGAAATATTCCAGGTTCCTTTGTGTGGTCCAGCGGACATAAGGCAGAGGATAATCGATCCCCCGGTTCTCATATAGGGGGTCGAATTTACCCGGCCCGGTGGCGCGCGAAACTATCACTGAAAGTTCTTTCTTGAAAAATTCCTGGCGCGGCACATCGAGATTTATCATCCCGCAGGCCACGATGCGCCCCTTGTCGCGCGATATTTCCGCCGCCAGCTCGATGGGGACATTATCCTTGGAACCGGCCATGATTATCACCGCATCCACCCCCACCCCACCAGTGAAGTCCTGAACCGTCGTCATTACATCCTCTTTCCCGATGACCGCGGTCCGATCGCACCCCAATTCCATTGCCAGCTTGGCCTTGGCCGCACTGATGTCGACGCCCACCACCCTGCAGCCGAAAGCCTTGAGCATCTGCACCGACAGCTGGCCCAGCAGTCCCAAGCCGATGACCGCCACGTTCTCTCCAAAAGTAAGGTTCGCCACCCGGATAGCGTTCAGGGCAATTGCCCCCAATCCCACAAAGGCCGCCTCTTCAAAAGAAACCTCCGGCGGTATCTTGACCAGCATGTTCTTCGGCAAGAAGCTCATCTCCGCGTGAACGGCAAACCCGTCGCCGAAGCCGGCCACCCGGTCTCCGACCTTAAGTCCGGCAACACCTTCCCCAATCTCCTTTACCAGCCCGGCGGAGCTATAGCCCAATGTGACCGGGGAGTCCAGGCGGCTCATCACTGCCTGGTATGCATCCGCCAGCCCATCCACCTTGATCTTGTTGATGACCTGTTTTACCAGATCGGGCCGCGCCAGCGCTTTGCCGAGGTAGCTTTTTTTAGCCAGGTCGATCATCAGCTTTTCGGTGCCCACACTGACCAGGGAATTTCTGGTCTCATACAAAATTCCCCCGGGGCGCAATATCGGGTCTGGCACCTCAACCATTTGGATCTCCCCGGTCTTATAACTTTGAATTATTTGTTTCATTTATATTCTTAATATTTTATTTTGCCAATACCAATATTGAATAACCCCCCAAAAGCCGAGCCGCAAATTCTTTGTTAATACCAAAAAGGAGTTTCCTTGGCAATTTAAATAATAACGATATAAGTGATTTTGCCGGACGCTCTATTGCTCCCGCTGTATAAAAATAATCAATCGCCTCATAACCAACATCCTTTAATATTTGGATTGCAATTTCTTTGGTAAAGAAATGAAGATGCCCTGCTCTCTCCCGACTTCTTTCTAACGGCTTACTACGCAAGATCGCCTGAGACGACAAATCCAAGGGTATGTGGAGTATCTTATAATGACCTTTGTGTCTTATTTTACGTAAGAAATTATAATAATCTTCCATATGCTCAATTAGGTCAATAAGTAGGATTAAATCAAAGAAGGCCTCCGTCTCCTCAAGAATATCCTCATTTTTATATATAATTCTATCGCCTTGTCTCTCTTTGCACATATGGAATGCTTGGGGAGATATCTCATATCCACAGAAAGTTATTTTCTTGTCCATTTTATCTTTCAGCTGCACCAATATTTCTCCGGCTCCACAGCCGATTTCACATATTGTTTTTGGGGCAAGTTTATTTTTCTCTATCATTCTCAGAATATTATTGGCTTTCCATTCCGAATCTTCCAAATGCCAGGTCGGATTATTTTTTAGGTAGCTGCCGTCTGTATATAATTTTCTATTCATGGCTGGATAGGCCTTTTCCTGAAAGTATACATTATTTTATGCAACATATCAGCTGCGCACGACTCATAAAAGAAATGATTTATCCAAGGATGCATCCAGGCAAAAAGGGCCAGGTAATTCCAGATATCGCGCTTCAGATAAAACTTATCAGATATGAACTCCTTATAATCTTGATTTATTTGGATCTCCCTTTCGGAGGGTACTAGCCCATTCTTGAATGCAAGATAATAATGTTTGATCTTTTTCAGATCAACTCCCATCAATTTTGCGGCGATCAGGTCGCCTGCCTCATAATTATTAGAAGCTAATATCCACCCGACTTCAAATGAATCCCCAGCCATTGGACCGCTTCGGGTTAAACCATAAGTCCCATCTATAATGGTAAATTTATTTTTTATTGCCTGATTTAGAGCAAATATAGCCTCACTGAATACCGGATGGTATCTCAAGCGCATTACATTGGGCACGCAACCCCATTGATTTTTATATGAAAGACTGATTTGGGTCATGGCGTGTACCTTTGGTACGGGTAACGTTATGAAAGCATCGATCTCACGTAAAAGGATAATAGGGATTTCAATTTTGAATTTTTTCCCGTATTTATATACAGTTAAATAATCATATGGCATCTGTGAAAGGTTCACCACCCGGATCCCATATTTTTTCTCAAGGTCATACAGGCCATAATCGTGAAAAGCATCCTTGACCTCATATGAGTTATATCCGCCGTCAGATTCGCCAACAACCACCTTACATTTCATATCTATCAATAACCGAATAACTGATTCAAGCAGTTGGGGGGTAGTTGTGACCCCGGGCTTAAACCGGGGATAAGTTAGATTTGGCTTGAGAAATACAACTTTACCCGAATAATTTGTGGAAAGCCCGACCCACTCCAAAGCATTTTCCAAACAGCCTTCTCCACATCGATATAAATAGACTTTTGGTTCCATAATTTTATATATCCTTACTGGCTCAATATTCTTTTAAATACTTCTTTAGCCATTTAAGTAAGGGCCATCGCATTATTATCCTATACAGATATCCTAATACATAGAAATCGGCTTTAATCCTTGATACGATTATCCTAGGTAATATTTTATATAGTGGCTTGCGACCCCTATACACATAATAATCAAACCATAAATAGTTTCTTTGTATTTGATTTTTGGGGTAAGTTGGAAGGTCCAAAACAGCCCTCATTCTTTCCGCTGTTGCATCTAAATCGCCTTTTATAAAGCCTTTTTCCTTGCATAATTGGAATAAATCCGTTCCCGGGTAAGGGAAAAAAATTGAAGTAAGATGCCAATCGGGCAAACAAATACGATTTATCTGAACTGTTTCCATAAAATCAGCGGGCGTTTCCCCCGGAAAACCCAACATATTATATAGACATACTTTCAATCCATATTTTTTGGCCAACTTAACAGCTTGGATAATATCCTGGTTTGAATAATTGCGCCTTAGTACCTCACGGCGAATTCTTTCGCTCCCTGATTCCAGCCCAATATTTACAAACCGGAAATTGCTTTTTTTAAATGCCGCAAAAAGATCTTCCATATTCGCGTTAGGAGTTATTCTTAGATTTGTCCCAAAGGTTAAGGGGTTATCCAGATCCCTATTTAGCTTCATTAGCTTCGAGCATAATTCTATCGCCCACTTTTTATTTATTCCCATGGTTTCGATCTCCAAATAGATCTCTTTCAGTTCTGGGAACCTTATCGTAAGCTCCTTTATTTCTTCAAGAATATTATCGGTTGACCTAAGCCGTACATAGGTACCTGGGGATAGTTTCCCTAATGCATGGTTGCAACAATAAGCGCATTGAAAAGGGCAACCTCTTCCTAAAAGAACATATAGCCTTTCAACTTGTTCCTCCTCAACCCATTCTATCCATATTTCCCTGTCCGGGAAAGGCATACTATCAAGCTCCGGCAAGAATGAGCGTGTTTTGTTTTTTTCGATGCTGGCCCCGTGTTTGATCCAAAGATTTGCAATCCCCGAAGGCCTCTTGCCCCTTTCCAATTGCGAGGCCAACTCATTCGTGGGATATTCCCCCTCCCCTATACATACGGCGTCATAACAGTCTGATAATACTTCTTCCGGATTTAAAGATGCATGTGGCCCTCCGATCATCAAATAAATATCTGGATATCGTCTTTTGATATATTTAGCTACTTCTGTTATATATTGGTATTCAGTAGCAACCGCTGTAAAACAAATCATTTTGGGATTATAGCCAACAATATATTTATTAATCATCTTTGTGTCTACAACAGATTTATTATTTTCGAGCAAGTTACGCCCTAAAACTAGCAATTTCGTGCTGTGGCCTTGCTTTTTTAAATAAGCTGATATATATGAAATCCCCAACTGCATCTGCTCTAATATCCTTAATGGCTTGCTGGACGATCGTATGCCATCTACTGAATATACAAATAGGATATTCATTGTTTTTGGTTTTTTGTTTGCTTAACTTCTTTAAGGAAATGATAAAGTTTATTGACGCTTACCTTCCAAGAAAATTGTCGAGCTCTTTTATAAGCCCTCAACGAAAGAGAATGGCATAATTCTGGTGATGATAGTACTTTTTCAATAGACCCTGCTATAGATACCTCATCATCTGGGTCAAAATATAATGCGGCGTCTTGTAATATTTCTGTCATCGGTGGGTATTTTGATGCTAAGACCGGCAAGCCGGCTGCTGTGGCTTCTAATAGCGGCAAGGCGAAAGATTCGCATACTGATGGAAATACGAATATGTCATTGCTTTTATAGATATCGGACATCATATTCAAAGGCACCTCGCCCCGATACTCTACCACTTCATTCATTTTATAAGAATCAATCAAATATTCTATATTATTTTTTATTGGCTTATCAGCCGCTCCGATTAATAGCAATTTTAGATTACTGTACCCTCTATCGATGAGCTTCTTTATCGCGCCAATAAGTTCTGCGTGACGTTTATAAGACTTTAATGCCGACACATATAATAATTTATAATATCTGTTCTTGCCAACATTGATATTTTTCTCCTTATTGGGCACATTAAAATATTCATCCTCAACGCCATGCGGTATAATCGTAGTTTTGCAATTATTGAAAGCGAACATTTTCTTAATCAACGATCTAGCGTATTCTGTAAGAAAGATAATTCCATCAGCTTTTTTAAAGCTATCAATCAGGAGGGCCTTATTGATTTGTAATTTTAGCGTCATCATAATACCTTCCAACTTTTGGGTGTCGCTAAAAAAGGGCTGCAAATTCTGACATACAACTATTTTTGTTATCTTTCGAGGCATGAAAAAGGGGATCGTTCCGCCCGGAGAAAAGAATACATCCGCCTCACTCTTAAACAGTTTATAGGGGAGGATAAAATAAAACCATAATAATCTAATAAATATATTCCGGTCCAATGTTTTTTCGCATATAATATTTATCTTCATATTATCTTGCATATTGAAGAGCTCTATTTCCTTTTTAAATCTACTATTAGAATAAACTATTAATTCCGAAATGCCGCCTATAAAAGAGAGATGCTTTAACACATTAAGAAGATAAGTTATCCCCCCCCCAACCCTCACATTATGGGCGGCGATTACAATTTTCATGCTTTTTCCAACACCTTATCGCCCGATTTACCTTTCATTGTCTTTGTCATATACCCTTTAAGCAAATGTATAATTTCAAGCCAATCAAATCCGCCATTGAGCTTCAGTTTGAACTCAAACATTGAATCGTGATATTTTATCCCTATCCTGCGCAAAGCATAAATATTATTTTTTGATGAGTGCCTTCCCCATATTGTTGAACACGCGGCAATATAACCGCCCTTTTTTACTTCGTTAATAATTATTGGCGAACATTCAGTTGCCTGACCCCACGGATAACAAAAATAATACACCTTTTTCCCGATCTTTGCCTCTAATAGTGTTTTTGATTCTGCTAGCTCTTTTCTGACTTCCCTAATATTTAAAGTTGATAATTTTGCATGATTTGATGTGTGGGATCCGATTGAAATAAGATCATCTGCCGCAAGCATTTGGATCTGATCCCACTCCATAACCCTGCCATTATATTGTTTTTCGTTTCTTTCCCAACTTCCTGGCTTATTAGCATAGTTCACCGGCACAAATATTATTGCGGGTATCTTCATTTTCCTTAAAAGAGGGTATGCATTCTCATAAACGCTTTTATAGGCATCATCAAAAGTAAGCACGGCCAATTTTTTAAAATGCTTTTTTGTTTTGCCGTTAATATGATTATATGCTTCATTAAAGGAAACGATATCATAATTCTTCGTCAAATATAACAAATGTTGTTTAAATTTTGATAAAGGGATATTATCGTCCACATTTAGATTTTTTTCTTCTATTCCATGATACATCAATATTAATATTCTTTTCCGATCGGGCGACAATACCCTTAAAGCGAAGTCGATAATAAGTGCAAGACCCGAATACAAATAGATAACGCTTAATATTGTCTTAATGCCGATTTTATTATTGAACCAACATCTTTTATTGTTTTCATTCATTTTAATTTAATATATGCCATGCCTCAATAGCTATAAGGCGTCATTATCTCCTAATGTAAAATACCAGTGATCTAAATTATCTTTTTCTATTCTCTCATCAGCCAAATGACTCATGATAATCTTTATTGGCCAAGGCTTAAATATTCTTGGCGTACGCCAAAAGCCATTTCTTCGCAGGGCCTTATAACCTGGCGATTTATTTGATACTACCGATCTAATTAAATCAACATTATGGCTTTTGAAATATTCTATGGCATGAGACACTAATATTTCAGATGCGACTCTCCCCATATCTGAAATGCTAGAATAAATATCAATTATCCAGCCAACCAATTGATTATTATCTGCTACTGTTCTTAAAACGATGTAAGCCTGAACTTCATCTTTCGTATTAGCGCAATAAAATACCTTGTATTCTCTTGATGGGCATGAAAAATATCGCCAATTCAAATATTCTTTTCGTCTAACGACACCATTTACCTGAAACGCCGAATTGTTTTCCCATAATCTGTCAAAGGCAGCATCAAATCTATTGGCTTCGCGTAAATATAATTGCTTGATTAGTTTTCGCCTTTTTGAAATAAATATTAGCCTACATAATAAACCTATGATCTTACTCATAAAAACATTCTGTATCTTTTGGCCGACATACTTTTCAGGATTCAATATTTTAATCAAGTCTGGGATGATGCCTATATCCTTAAATTTGGTCCTTTTGATCCATGTTGGATACGCATAATTATTTGGAAGTCCATAGGCCACTTTAATATTTGATTTTTGCATTTCAACGAAAGCCTTTCTGGCCAAAACCGCAAATATCCCTTTGTTTCTGTGTGTAACATCTGTCAGAACATTCATGGCGCAAGAACCCGTAATTTCTTTGCCGCGGAATCGTATTTTAATGGGCAAAAATACAACCTGCCCAATAACTTTATTATTATCTTTTGCTAACATAATAATTGCTTTTCCAGCCGGGTTCTCCAGATATAACCACCTTAAATAATCCTCATTCGTTAATTCTGAATTGCCTTGATTTTGTTCTGCTAATTGCCGCATCCCATGTATTTCTTCATTAGAATAACCACAGCGTGAAGCGTGCCATCTATATTTCTCCATAATCATTTCATCTGTATAATGCAATTTACTCATTTTTAAGATTGATCCTCCGGATAATTGCTTCTTTATATTGTTTCATGTATTGCTCTATGATCTGCGGTGTTTAAACTGGCATTTTTTCTGCCATAATTCTTTATAGAGATCAACAAACCGGTAAAAAACCAAAAATAAAGGTTATTTGGAAAAAGATTCCAAAGAGACCCCATAAGGCCTTCGGCAGAAAAGCTAAGAACAATAGCACCAATTGCGCCTACTAAACATTTGAGATACGGGTCTCCGATTTCTCTAAAGAGTTGCAGAGACTCCCATAATATAGATAAAAGTATCCAAATAAAAAATAATAAACCTAATATGCCCATACCAACAAATATCTCCAAAAAGTAATTATCACCGATTCTCACCGTCTCGAATTCTGATTCTACATACAATAATGCAGATGCCACTCCTACCCTGTAGGTTCCCATTCCCCATAATATTACATTGGGGTCATTATCAATTATGTCTTTAGCAATAGAAAACATTCCGGCTCTTGCGCCTACCGACACATGTTTCATTCCCCAATTATCAGACTGTTCAAGTAAAAGACTATTACGATAAAAAAGAGTTGGTACAAATGCCTGAACTAATAGCGTTAACGATATAAATGTGACGGTAATGATAACGAACGCCTTCCTTCTTCTATTGATAAACAATAAATACGTCAAGCCAAGCATGAACATAATAAGGCCGGAACGAGATTGCGTCGCCAATAAACAAAAACCAAATAATGATAGGATCATTTGCGAAATATATTTATTGATAATATATATCTTGTTGAGATAAAAACTGAAACATATCATTAGAAATATATTCAAATAGATAGCAAGGTTGTTCGTATTGTACAAAGTTGAATAGATCCTTATAATTGCTATATTATACATATGTGCAAAATCATGATAAATGGACTTTCCTCCAAAATATTCATATACACCGATAAGTGATACAATAATAGCGCCAAATATCAAGACCCTAATAATTAACTTAATATCGGCCTTATCTTTAATCAGCATTGGCACGCAGAAAACGATGGGCATAAAGATCGTCATGTTCCTAAGCGCTATCAAACTTAAGGTTACATTTTCTCCAAGGCCTCTTATCGTCTGAACAATCACCAAAACAATAAAACAAGCCAAAGGAATATAGAATCTTGCACTATATAATTCCATTTTTTTGCTAATAAAGATCCTGGAAAGACAAAAAGCATAGATCGACAATATAAGTATATCCTTTAACAGCTTTAAAAAGACCGGTTCATGTATGTCGGTACTTGATAATCCCTGATTGGCCAAAAATGCGTAATACCAATAATAAAAAGCCGCATAAAAAAGAATTAGAAATAATGTTTGCTTTGTATATCGCATACCGACCATAACATATATTAACGAAGCCATTAATATCATAATAAATGGTGCAAGGTCAGTATTAATCATTTTATTATTAGCATCTCATAAGGCCTTCATATATCAATTCAAATTCAGCTTGCCGCATATCTTTATCTGACCGTTTAACAACAATTTCCCGATTTATATTTGCCATATTTTGCCTTAATGATCTATCGCTTATTAATAAATTTATGCGGGAAGCAATTCCTTCATAACTTTTCACTGGAATTATATATCCATTATATCCGTCTTTTATCCATGCATGATTTGCCGGAATATCACTGGCAATTGGGACTGCGCCCGATGCCATTGCTTCCTGTAATGCGCTAGAAGAGCTGTCATAAAAGGGGACGGAAATGTATATATCTGCCAAAGAGAAATAATAAGGCATCTCTTCATTATTCTCCACATAACCAACATAACGAACTGCATGCGAAATGCCCATTTTTTCGATTAATGCTAGTATTTCCTTTTCCTGTGTCTCAATTTTTCCCCTTAAGAACACATACTTAGCATCAGGGTTTTTTCTTAAAACAAAAGGGATACTCCTTATGATGGTTTCAATATTATACAAAGGTCGGAAATTTCTCGCACTTAAAATAACCGGGTCATTATCCGCAATTTGCAACTTTTTCCTTATATGGTCAACTGATTGTTTGGGCCTATATTTCTTAATATCTAAACCTATTTGGATCAATTGTATTTTTTCTTTAGAGGCACCGAATTTAATGCACCCTTTTGCCACAATTTCAGAATTCGGCGTGATAATGCTTGCTCTTTTAAGTACATATCTAAGCAAGAGTGCGCGTAAAGGAGATCTATATGGATCCTCCAAAACATCTCCTCCCCAAGGAAATATAATAATAGGCCGAAAAGCAGTTAATATTGCGAGCAGTGATTCAATTGAAGCATTTTGAACATGCAAGATATCAGGTTTTATTTTACGAATGGCCCTCTTAATTCGTAAGAACACTTGTAAATATCCTAAAAAAAGCAGAACTTTTCTAATGATCGGTATTTTATATTTTATTATAAACATGCTGAATTTGGAGCCAATATTATAAAGCTTATAATCACCCGAGAATGAATCTAATGGCGAATTATCTATAGCCAATGGCTGACAATTCAACACGGTTATTTCTTGTTTTGCATGTTGGATAAAATATCCTATATATCTCCTGCAATGAACCTGATTTAAATCCGCAATATGACAGACCTTTATTTTACGACCTTTGATATTCTGGTCCATAATGTTTCTTGCCTTATTCATTCCATTCTTTAACATAATTAGCCAACGCCGCTTTCCAATCATTCATTGGATTTATCCCCAATAAATCGAGTTTATAATTTCTCATGGCCTCTGATGCTGCTCTGGGCGCCGGCAAAGGAAAATGATCTGATGATATGGGATTGACCTTAACCTTAACATTGAGCAGCTTGACAATTTCTAAAGCAATCTCATATCGGCTGCATATGCCTGTATTTACCAGATGATATAAGCCATAATTCCCTTTCTTAATCAAATATCTTATGCCAGCCAGTAAATCCCTGGCAAATGTTGGACTGCCATATTTATCATCAACAACATTTATTTCGGTTTTCGTTTTACATAGCTCAATTATTTTACCAACAAACTTTTTATCTTTTTTAGGGCCGCCCCCGATCATCCACCCGGCCCTAAATATATAATAGCGGCTAAGGTGATTTCGTATGATCTTTTCTCCCGCATATTTAGCGGCGCTATAAATATTTAACGGAGAAGGCGGATCAAACTCTGTATGCAGCTGTTTTGGCTTTCCATTGAATACTCCTCCGGTACTTATATATACCAGCTCCGCATCGTATTGCTGGCATGCCAAGACAACATTTTGTACTCCTAAGGCATTGGTACGAAAGGCATGATCAACCTCTTTTTCGCACTTATCAACATCTGTTTCTGCGGCCAAATGTAAAACTATTTTGGGCTTATATTTCTCCATAATAGACAGCACGCATTTTTTGTCCGTAACATCCATTTCTGGGACATCGGTCAATGCTAATTCCTCTTCAGAAAAAACCTCCTTCACATATGAGCCAACCATACCGTTCGCACCCGTGATAAGGATCATATTTTCCTCCCATAAGCAAATATTGCAGCCTTAAGCACCTTTGGCGCAAATCGTTGATGAATTATTCCTAAGAAATAAAATAAGCGGGAAAAAGATAAATAAGAGGGCTCAGCTTCATATCCATAAACACAGGAATAAAAACCATATTTATTTAGCATATTCCTTATTTTCCTTATGGTATTACACCTGTAGTAAGCAGGGAAAACAGATTCTTTTTTCCTTTCCTTCTGAACTTTGCTCGCGACAAAAGAATGGAACCTATTAGGAATCATCTTGGAAAATAGGCCTATGTAGCTCAATGCATTTGGTGTTCTAATAAATAAATAACCTCCGGTTTTTATGACTCTCTGACATTCAGAGAAAAATATTTTTAAATCATCGACATGTTCTAATACATTGTCACAAATGCATATATCTACAGAATGATTCTTTAATGGCCAGCAATCCCCTTTGATGAGGCGAAACTCATCGCAAAAAGGATTTTTACTGGCATTTTCGTCAACATCAATACCAATAATTTTTTTGCATTTCCCTTTAAATATCCTAAGCTTCTGTTTTACGGGTATTAATTCTTCAATAGAAGATCCGCTACCGCAACCCACATCAAGAACAACAGATGAGGAGTGAATAAATGAATTTACCCGAAAGTAAAACGCTACGGTTCCATCAATATCTGTAAACCCCCCAAAATCACTTTCTGGATAATATATTGTTATATTATCCATCTTTTATTTACTTTCGTGATATTTTCCAGCATATTTTTTTATCCCTTTCCAAAACAATATAAGTGGAATTAAAGGATTGTTTACCAGCGCTTTTACTAAACAGAAAAGACCCTCCCTCAAAGAGTGCGCAACAAAGAACTTGGTGTAAGCCATTCGAAGGAACATATTGGCTTTACGACTTCTGAACCGGTACCAGTCTAAAGGCTTTTTATTCAATAATTTATAATGTATAGAAACGACATTGAGCTCGCTTTCGTACATGCGTCCATAATTGGATGTCGTATAATTATTTTCATGAACAGTATATTCCCCCAATATGTCTCGAAGAAAATAAAACTTATAACCTGCCCGCGCCATCCTCATCCAGAGATCATAATCTTCGATAAGATGGACCTTAGCGACATCCTCGGAGAAATACCCCACATTTTCGAGCACCTTTTTTTTAAAGGTCACCGCTGGTGTTGCAAGGCAATTGCCGGAAAACAATAGCCCTCGATGCATCTCCCGTTCATAAGGCCCACTCCCAAAAACCCCTAATATTTTTCCGTTCTTTCGAATGTAAAGATTATGAGAAACTATCTCCGCTTGCGGATCCTTTTCATAAGCCATGGCGACCTTTGAAAGTTTCTCGGGATACCAGATGTCATCCTGGTCAAGAATAGCCATAATATCACCGCAGGCGTGTCTGATGGCTGTGTTTCTGGCCCCACCCAGGCCTTTATTTTTTTGCTCAACATATACAAATTTTGTTTCAGGATGACAGCCAATAAATTTGTTAACAACTTCACCTACATTATCAGGAGACCCATCATTAACCAGGACTACCTCATAATCCTTGTAAGTTTGAGCCAATACGCTGTCCAATGTCTTCTCGATCAGTTTCGCGCCGTTATATAATGGTATTACTACGGAATATTTCATTGTTTAATAACTCCGTATTTCCCCAATAATTGCATAAATCGTTCTTCGGGATCGGTATTGACATCATAAAACATCTTTCTTATCGCATCAGGCCATTGGTCCTTTATAGCTTGCATTTCGTGTTTATGTTTGACCACAAGATCAATTGCAGATGCTAACTCTTTCTCATCGGTCACCGTCAGATACGAATCGTCTATCTCTAAAAGCGGATTTAAACTGAAGGAGTGGTGATTCTCAAATAAGATCGGGAGAGTGCCAAGACAAATGGCTTCCAATCCCACCGTCGAACCAGTTAATATTACCGCATCAGATATTCCAATAAAATCATTTAAATCAATATTATCAGGGAGAAAGCGCAGCGACAAAGAGGGATTTAATCCGGTAACAATATCGCTGATCAAAGTATCATATTTAGTGACCGGATGGGATTTTACGAGAAATAACATATTATTTTTTGGCTTCCCCTTAACCGCCTGAGCCAAACCCACGGCAAAATTGATCGCATCGGCTTTTACTACCGGCGCGGCAATCAAAAAGATGTTGTCATCATTATTGAATTGATGTTTTAGCCGCAGGTCATATTTGGGTAATATTGTTTTTATACATTCCACCATTTTGGCATAACGGACCGGGCCGCAAATGTCGATATCCGCTCCCGGGAATCCACCTGCGGTCAAGACCTTAAAAGGATATTCGCCGGCAACCAGATGTTTGTCGGGCAAGGGAAGGCTTTCCGGACTTTCTCTGTTATCGTAATAATGTTTGATCTCTTCAGGAAGGAAAACGTACTGCAGATGATTTTTGGCAATGGCTTGGTGCTGAAAACCTATAGTTAAACAGTGTTTTCTCGCACCATAAAGGAGTCCCCTTTCATGGGGCTGGAACTCATTGCGATAAATAATGCAGGCTGCACGATTGCCGCTTAAAAAAGAGTCGGCGGCATATGCAATGCTTAATGATAAAATGATTTCCGGGGCAACCAGAAAATAATCATACTCATCCAGCACAATACTGGTGATATCGTATTTACCATAATATTCCCTGATTTTATTGCGCCAGCTCAAATGGAATACGACAATCTTTTTTAAATAAATCAGGGAAGCAAATAATATCCTTAAAAAGTCTAAGGGTTTCAAATACAGCTCAAGAACGATAATATTCCCCGCCCGCATCTGCTCGGCAAGATTTTTACTTTCTCCCCAGAATGCAAGCCAGGGGGTGGTAAGCCATGCCAAGTAGTAAACCTCATGCTTTTCTTTAATTCGGCCAAATAATGAGCGATAGAAAAGCTCTGTTCTTTTAGGGCCGGATGGTTTACTCCAGAAATACGGAAAAAGCGTAAAAAGCATTATAGCGCGATCTTCAACTTGGGTTTTCGCTCTCCTTAGACCCAAGATGAATCTGCGCATAAATATGTTAATCTGCTGCCCAAATATATTCCACATCACCCTTAGTAAATATTTAACCGACTTATTAATGCGGCGAGCCTTGCTGCCGGCGACCACTTTCACGGTACCAAATATTTTTTGATTATCCCGCAAAAGTTTCACAAATGCCGGATCATTAACTTCAACCCAAAGTTCCTGATAAGTATTTAAGCTTGATATCCGGTCAACTAATTCCAGATGATATATCCGGTTGATCAGCGGAGTACCCCACCCTCCCTTTTCCGACATTTTATTGAACCACCAGAAATTAATTTTGCCATAACTAAAATACTTTATGATTGTTTTCCCATTTCCCAATTCTCTTCTCGGAAACTCATAGATAAACCGCGGTATGTATTTCCTCACTTTTTCTTGTGCCTTATCGGCGTATTCCCCAATATTAATTACTTTAACCCTGCCGATCTTTTCCCGATTTACATGCCGGAAAACCTCACCATTGAAACCTAGTGTCAATAGGTCATAACTATCTCCCTCGGCCATTTTCCCCAGCCAATAACCATCAATTTTATCGGTTATAACCAAAACACGTTTGCCCATATTAGCTTTCAACCGGCAGACCGAAGTAATTCAAAATATTCTCCACGGCCTCTCTTTCCATCTGCGCTCTTGATTCCAGCGTCAGGGTCGAGACGTGGGGCGTCATAACTAAATTATCAAGTTCTCTTAGCTTTCCCACATATGGTTCTTGCGAAAAAACATCAAGCCCGGCTCCCCCTATATGGCCCGATTTTAAAGCCTCATACAAAGCCTGCTCATCAATCATTTGTCCTCTGGAAGTATTAATAAGCAAAGCCCCGTTTTTCATTTTTGCCAGCTGCTGTTTGCCGAGGGTAAAGGGAGCATCTTTGGCAAGCGAAACATGGAGGGAAACGATATCAGACCCCGCCAGCAATTCATCAAGCGAAACCAGTTTGACGGCTGCTTTGTTTAGCCAGGCTTTATCGGGAAAAAGATCATAACCCATAACCTCGGCATTGAGTGCTTTGAACATTTCCGCCGCTCGCTTGCCGATCCTACCCAGTCCAACTATCCCCACTTTACGACCGGCCAATAGCCCGCCGGTTACTTTCTTCCAATTGCCGGAACGCAGGTTATTAGTATTGACAGTTAAGAACCGTAAAAGGTCAAATGTCATAGCCACGGCCATTTCCGCGACAGGTTGGATAACCACGTTCGGGGTGTTCAAAACACTTAAATTGCGATTCTTTGCTTCAATTAGATCAATGTTATCCACCCCGACACCGCAACGGCTTAGGCACTTAAGTTTCGGCAACCGATCGAGAACCCATTTATCATATGGCTCAACCCCAGCAACGATGCCTTGGCATTCTTCTCCCAACTCAACGATCTCCTCTTTGACTAAGCGGTGATGACGATCGTTAAACCTGATCTCCACTCCTGCGTTATTTAAGAGCCGCAAAGGTAGGTCATCATGTTCGGCAAAGGTCTGCAGGGCAATCAGTATTTTAACGCTCACCTTCGATAAATCCTTTCATAGATGCTTTTTTGGGCTGGGTCGTTTTGAATGATCTCCTCGACAATCTCAACGTCATGTTCCCTATCTACTCCAAAAGTTTGCTGTTCAATGGTTATTCCTTTGATCCGGTAACCATGTTCGAGTATCCGCAGAAAATCTATCGATTCCGCAATTTCAAGCGGTGTAGCGGGCAGAGAGGTAAACGTAGAAAGAAAATCCTTGGTAAAAGCCGATATTCCTGTCTGGCGGTAGCAATTTGCTTTATTATCCACCCGGAAATAAGGTAGCGGGGACCGTGAATAGTACAATATCTCATTATTCATGTTTATGACGGTTTTGACAATATCGATATCTTTCAGATCCTCTCGATCCCTGATAACCGATAACAGGTTCGTGCAATATATATTATTGTCCTTAATGATAGGCGCAACCAGCTTTTCAATGACTTCAGGCGCGAAAAGCGGTTCATCCCCCTGAGCGATCACCACAATATCGGCTTCGATCTGCCTGGCCGCTTCCTCCACCCGCTCAGTGCAGCGCTCATGGGTATTGGCTGTCATAATTGCTTTTCCGCCATATTTTTGCACAACGTTCATTATTTCTTGGTCGCAGGTCGCAACATAAACATCCTCTACAATATCCGAGAGTTGAATTCGACGACGCACATGTTCTATCATCGGTAGATCTAGAATTTTGACCAGCGGTTTGCCCGGGAACCGACTGGCAGCCATTCTGGCAGGGACCACGACAACTACGCGGGCTTTTCTCATGAGGGCAGCACCCCGCAATCAACATTGATGCATTGACCGGTTATCGCTGAGGCGGAATCGGATGCTAAAAACAAGCAGACTTCTGCAACTTCGGCCCCGGTCGGGAGACGCCGTAACGCGGCATTATCTCTTGCAAAACCAGCCAGATATTTCTTTATATCTTTACCGCCGGCAGGCGATTGGCTTTCTTTTAAGGCAGCATGCAATCCTACGGTTTCTATATAAACCGGACAAACCGCATTGACTCTGATCCCTTTTGGCCCTAATTCTTTTGCTAGTGATTGAGTTATCCCGTTTACTCCGAACTTGGAGGCACAATACACAGAATTATTGGCACTTCCTCGCTTGCCGGCCAGGCTGGAGATGTTGATTATGCATCCTCCATTAGTAAAATTATCAGTTGCCGCTTTGCATCCCCAGAACGATCCCTTAAGATTGGTATCAATCATCTTATCCCAGAATTCTTCATCAGCTTCTTGGATCGACCGCCATTCTGAAAAACCTGCGCAATTGATATAAACATCTAACCGTCCGGTCCACTCCAAGGCGGCCTTTACCAGCGCCTGGTGATCCGATTCTTCCCGAACATCAGTCCGCTTAAAGCGGACCGGCTTGGCAAATTTTGAATATGATTTAACGGCTTTTCTAGCCCCGATTAGAACGTTATCTCCTTGGGCCAAAAACGAATTCGTTATACTAAGACCTATACCTCTGTTTCCTCCGGTAATAATTACTGTTTTTGATTTTTTTTTCATGTTCTCTTCCCTATATGGTCATGGCCGTAAAGCCACCATCAACTGTGATCTCTGCCCCGGTAACAAAACTGGCTGCCTCGGAAGCCAGCCAGAGCACAGCGCCAACTAATTCATCCGGCCTGCCATATCTTTTCATGGCAGTATGGCCCAAAATTGCTTTTTCTCTTTCTGGGTCAATAAAATGTTTTTTGCTCCATTCTGTTGGAAAAAATCCTGGCCGTAAGGCATTTACCCTAACCCCGCTATTTGCCCACTCCCGGGCCAAATTCTGGGTAAGATTCCTAATGCCTGCCTTAGTAACCGAGTAGGTAAAGGCTTTAGATAGTGGGGGCCCGGCGGAAGCAGAGGAAATATTGATGATCGAGCCTTTTTGCCGGCTAACCATGTATTTACCAAACACCTGGCAGCCCAGCATCGTTCCGGTCAAATTTACCCCAACAATTTTGTTCCATTCATCAAGAGATATATCAAGGAAGGGGGTTGGCGCATTTATCCCTGCGCCATTTATCAAAATATGGATATCGCCATATTTATCCAATATCTCCACCAAAGCCCTTTCCTGGCTGTTTTTATCAACAACGTCTAAAACAAATGAAGAAGCTTCTCCTCCGTTAGAAACAATACGATCCATCACTTTCCTTGGATCATCCTCATTCTTATCCAGCACCATTACTTTCACCCCGGCTTTAGCCAGGGCCACGGCCATCTCGCCGCAAAGAAATCCTGCTCCGCCAGCAACGGCAGCAACTTTACCTTTTAATCCAAATAATTCCGTCAAATATTCCGACATAATAATCCTCCCATCATTGTCTTCCATATTTAACATATAAGCTCATGCCGGAAAAAGAACCTTTTTCCAGCATTAAAAAGCGCGCAAGTATTCTTCCCATTATTTTCACAAATATATTATTGATAAAGTGATCGTTTCTTGGGGAAAGCGCCTTTCCGCTAAACCTTTTCTTAGTAATAACCAATCTTAATTCTTCAATAAGATTACGGTTTAATAGAATTGACTTAAACAGTCGTTCTCCGTAAACTTTCATTGCGCCATCCAAGGGTTCCCGTTTATATAGTTCCAGCTTCCAACCGCTTTTCTCGCCAATATGTTTAAGTGCTGGGATCGTCCATCGCGTTAAATGGTGAGGCGGATAATTCATTATCGGCATCGGACTGCGGTGCGCAGCGTAAAAGCGTTCAGACGGGACGGAAACAACCAAACTTGATCCGTTTTTTGAATTATTATGCAAAATTGTTAATGTTTCTAGCGGATTCTCAACATGTTCCAGGACATGCCATAAAGTGTAAATATCATAATCCCGATTCAATGATAAATAGCTTGCCATTTCATCGATATTGATATTCTCAACCGCTGCATCTGAGTTTTTAGCTATTTCAATCCTGGACGGGTTAAAATCTATCCCCCTAGCCTTAAATCCTAGACCATTTGCATATTTAACAAAACTTCCATCGCCGCAACCAATATCCAATATTTTCCCTTTTACGGAAAAATCCTTTCTGAATTCGCCAAATTCCCATCTGATCCCAGTTCTGGGTAGATATTGATAGATTACTTCGTAAAAATTAGAGTTACCTCCGATCCGGGGATCCGCATATTCCAATCCACAAGTATTGCAATGGATGATTTCATATTTTTTTTCAACGTTATCAGAAATATGTTTAAGCTCTTCCCTTTTAATATTAAACTCGTAAGCAAAACCTTTAAAAAAGTCATCGGTCGAGAATACCTCAGCAACTTTTGTGTCTCTACTTTCGCAAGCGATGCATTTCAACATTTATTCAACCCCTTTCATTTTCATTGCTTATAAACTCAATTAATTTCCTTGTTACATTTTCCCAGGAATATTTCTTTGCCGTGTTTACTGCGTTTTGTGATATTTTCCGGCATAGTTCCGGATCATTTAATAACAGATGGAATTTATTTACAAATCCATTCAAATCACCTGGTTCGCATAACATGCAGTTTTCGCCATCGACTGCATACTCACCAACCCCAGCAACTTTTGCCAGCACGCATACTGCCCCGGAGGCCATCGCTTCAAGTGGCGGAGCAGGAAAGCCGTCAAACAGACTTGGATACAAAAAGAATAGATGCCGGCGATATAATCGCGAATAATCTTCTCCGGTTAAATATCCATATGCCTTATCAAATACAGATACATTCATTTCTTTCCCCACTCTTCCAATCGAATAGAATTTGTTTTTCACATTTTTCATTTTTAAGGCATTTATCACCTTTAACCCAAAATCATAGCCTTTCTGCCTTTTAACGTCCGAGAACATTAATATACCGGAATCCTTTTCCTCATATTCATTGGGCCTAAATTCAGTTAAGTTGACGCCGTTATGCACGGTCCCTTCAACCCGAACGCCCTGCCCTTCAAAATATTCCTTTGCCATAGTGCTTACTGCAAACCTGCGGACCTTAATTCGCTTCCATACGGTTTCAAGGAGATACCCATACCATTCCCGCAGAATAGGATCATCCTGAAAATCACTAATATGCAATGAATCTATAATTTCACCTTTTTCCTTTGGAAGCACTATCAAATCGAGAAGAAGTTGGCCTTGGAAGATTAATATAAAATCGGCATCAGGGATGTTATTGATTGTCGGTTTATATAAATAACTGTTTAACCGCACTGCCTTTGCTAAATTGTGATTTTTGGCGCCTTCCCATTCTCTGTCCTTTTTTATGAAACTGCTGACCAGTCTTTTCATAAGCATATATTTAAACCTTAAACTACCGACCTCAATATTATTACGGAACAATATATACCTATACCATGGAAATATCGGGTAATTTACAGTTACCTGAAAACCATTGGCAGCAAGCTGATTGGCATACATTACCGCAATGCGAGTGATACTCGTGTCCACTTTATGATCAAGAATAATATTTATTTTTTTCATCTAATTACGGATTCCATTTCCGCTAACCAGGTTTTAGCTTCAAACATATTATTAAATCTTATTGCACCATTAATAATATTCACATCGGCCACAGCAATAAAGTTGCAGCCAAAATCGCTAGCCACAATATAATCCTCTGGGCTGTCTCCTATAAACATAATATTTTCGGGATTAATATTTTCGATATTTACCACGTTTTCGAACATCTTCTTTTTGGGGACAGGAGCGCCATAGATTTTCTTAAAATAATGCAGCAGCCCCCTGCTCCTTAATATGATTTCCAATTCGTCAAGCGGTGTAGCCGAAGCCAAATATAGGGGATATTTGCCGGAAAAATATTCAAGGAAGGCTTTCGCCCCGGGGATATATGGGCATGCAATAATATTATTTCTGGTCAAATCGGAAAACTTCTTGGCCCACCTCTGGGCAAGTTCTTTATCGTATTTCTGCTTCAATATATTCTCAATGATGTGCTTAAACTTTGCATGCCGATCAATATGGTTATGCGCCAGGTGATACTCCATTATCTGATTATAATAGGCCGGGTATTCCTTAAATAACTCGGCAAAAGCCCGGTGTTTAATATTATTCGATTCAACTATAACACCGTCAAAATCAAGTATTATGACTTTTATCGTCATTCAACCTACCTTATCATTTCAATGATATCGTTCATTTTTTCGCTCCACTTCCAAAGTAAAAACACATCGGACGCCAACACCACAAAAGTATACCCCTTCGCCAAAGCCGTTTTCACGCTATTGAGATCAGGATCTATATCCTGGGTGCCGCAGGCTTTATTATGTTTGGCGCAGGCCTCAATAACTCTGCTGCAGGCTGCGGCAACTTTGGGGTGGCCCAGTTTACCGGGCAAACCCAATGAGCCGGACAAATCGTAAGGCCCGACCATAACGCCGTCGATCCCCTCCAGTGCCAGGATCCCGTCAATATTTTCGACGCCTTGAATGGATTCGATCTGGACGATCAAGGATAGGGAATCGTTGGCATCTTTAACATATTCAGAAAAATCAAAACCATACCCTTGGGCCCGGGCAATGCCAAAGCTGCGTTTGCCCTGAGGCGGATATTTTGCCCAGGAAATCAGGTCCTGCGCTTCTTTAGTAGTTGAAACCATAGGCAGGATGATGCCGTCAGCCCCGGAATCCAGGAGCCGTTTGATGGCTTCCTGATTATGGGAAGCGACCCTGGGCAGGCACATCTTCCCATTGGCTTGGCAGGCGGCAATTATGTTCTGGCATTGTTCCAGACTAATGGTGCTATGTTCAACGTCAATGCCGACAAAATCGATCCCCGACCGAGCAAATATCTCTACAATGGACGGATGAGCAAGCGAGGTCCACCCGCCAAGGATCTTTTGACGCCGCCGCAATTTATTCTTCAAGTCGGCTCGGTGCTTATTTACTTTTTCCATGGCTTTTTATTTTCTCCTCGATCACAATCTGCTCCAACCTTTCTTCCGTTTTAGCCGCATCCCTCAAGAACATCTGCACCGTCTCCTTAGAATAGGGATGAACGATCATTCCCTTTATAAGTTCCGGAACAGCCGTTACGATATCCGCTCCCGCTTCCAACCACTCGATGATATTCAGCACCTCGCGGGTGGAGCCCAAAATGATCTTGGCTTTTAATCCCTGCTGGTCAAGCACCCTGCGAAGTTTCCTGATCTCTTCACAAGCGTTATAACCCATATTATTGACCCTGCCCCCAAACAGTGAAACATAGGCTGCCCCGGCCAAAGCTGCCAGCAAACATTGCTGGGCGCTCATCATGGCGGTGGCATTGACCGTTATTTTATATTTATGAGTTAATTCATTAATGACCTGTAGGTTCTCCAATTCACCATTTGGCCCATGTATGGTTATTTTTACATTAATGTTTTCTGCCCATTTTGAATATTCAATTGCCTGACTCAGCATTTCCTCATAATCGTTGCTGGTCACCTCAACAGAGAGCGGATAAGGAGCGATCAGCCGGGCGATCTCGATCGACCTTTGCTTGATGCCTTCCCTTCCCCCGCTCACTCCATCCTTTAATAAAATGGTGGGATTGGTGGTTACCCCACGGATCACCCCCATCTTCAGGTACTTTTCGATCTCTTTTATATTCCCGGAATCAATAAATATCGCCATTTCATTTGCCTCCTTGCCCCGAGCGACTCGACTGAGCTCGTCGAAGTCTCGTCGAGGGGCCTTTTATGGTTGATTCCCATTTATTCTCAACTATTTTCAATCTCGGGTCCGAAGCGATCAGATGCCAGACCACTCCCTGAAAGGATTCAGCATGTGGGGTCACCGTATCCGGATTAACCGTGGGAATAATCAGAACGGCATCCGCCATCTTTGCCGTGAATCCACCGTCTCGTCCTACTATGCCGAGCACTTTGGCCCCTACTGCTTTGGCATGCTCCAGCGCACGGACCAGATTGGCACTGATATTTCGCTCCGCATTACCTCCCCCTACCGAAAAAACAAAAACCGCATCAGCTCGATTTAAATTGCTGCCCTTTAACCATTCCACAAAGATGGTTTCCCAGCCCTCATCATTAGTACGTGCCATTAGCTCCGAAACGTTATCGACCGGTGTGTAAGCCTCGAAACCCGCCAATTTCCGGAAATCATTCACCGCATGGGAGGCGTTGCCGGCACTGCCGCCTACACCCAGTAAAAATAACCTTCCCCGGTCTTTTCTCACTTTGATCAATAACTCGATCATTTTTTCGATCACGGCCCGATCCAGCTTTTCGACTATTTCTTTGACTTCATCCAGATATTTTTCTATATATTTCATGGTCCCTCCTCTATTATTTTTTCCTGATAACAAACCGCACAAATGAACTTAGTCTGTTGACTTGTAAAAAGTTCTGGAAATCCCGATCCAACTGGTCGCCCTTTGAATCCAACATGGTTCGCACGAATCGCGGTAGTGCCAGGCCGGGCTCCTGTCGAATGGCATTACGCACCATATCCACATCCCGGACCCCGGGAGTACTGTGCTCCAATATTTCAAACCCATGTTTCTTGAGTATTATTTCCAGGCCCCTGCGCGAAAACGAATTGAGGCGATCGGGAGGGAAAATACTCTTGGAATTCTCCCAGAGCACCTGCAGGTCGAAGCCGCTGATAGAGATGGTGGTTAGAAAAACCAGCCCTCCCTTGCGCAACCGGGCCCTGACCTGCTTAAAAAGCTCCGACAGTTCACTGGTATAATCGATGACCTCAAAAAGTGTTATCATGTCCAGATTCATTTGAGATGTCGGCGCTTCAGCTGTATTAAAATAGGGGTTGATAATTTCTTTATGCCTAAAAAAATCATCGCTAAGTAATTCGTCAATGAAACCCGGGTTCTTAGACCTAAGATCTCCTATGCTTTCAGCATCTATTAGATATTCCTCGGACATATCCTTTATCCACTGCAGTCGCGGTGAGTATATTTTCACTTTTCGCTTGGCAGTAGTTGATTTTGAAAGGTTTTCCGCCCAGAAACAGGCGGAGGTTGAACGCAAATAATGCTCGCGGATCCGCTCATCGGAAGGCCGGAATATTGCATAAACAGAGGAACAACTGCGGCACTCGGCATAAGGTTGCCCAAATTTATTAAAAACATACTTGCCGCACTTAGAACCGCAGGCGGGACAGCTCTTGGCCTTGGGCGCGCCCTTGAACAACTGCCTCACATCTTTGGCGGTCAATTTTAAATACTTTTCAAATATTGCACTGGGCTTAACATCATTTTCCCTCCCTAATTCGTTCACCACCACATTTTTCATTATTTTTTCTCTCCTTTATTGCCTATCAATGGGCCGCTTACGATATTCTCCTCTTTATAAATACGATCGATTATTTCCATGGCTTTTAAAGCATCTTGCGAGGAGCTGGTTTTGACCGGTTGATTTTTTATTACACAATCAATGAATTTATCCACTTCCAACTTCCAGGATAGGTCTTGGTCAAAGTAAACTACTTCTTCCCGTGGATTGCCCAGCGCCAAAGCTTCGCCCTCGAATTGCCTCCTGCCTATGGTCAAGGTTTCCCGGCCATAACTGCCGGTCTTCGATAATAATCCCGATACTATTAAATAAGCCTGTTCCATAAATATTTCCAACCGGAAACAGTGTTTCCAAAGGGTGGCGGAAGAATGCAGGGTGGCCACCTGTCCGGCTTCATTTCTTAGATAAACAAAAGCATTATCCTCCACTTCCGCCCCCCAGAACATTTTTGATAAGAACCCTTTGGCTTCATTGAAATCACCCAGAAAAAAGCGGAAAAGATCCAGCATATGGATACCCTGGTCGAGCAGAATCCCCCCACCTGAGATCTCCTTCTGATTGCGCCAAGATTGAAGATAATTCTTGCCTCCGGATTTGCCATAGATACCTTTGAGAAAAAGTATCTCTCCCAATCTTCCGCTCTCCACCAGACCTTTGGCCTCTAAGATCCCGGGGTGATAGCGATGATTGAAACCGAACATCAGTTTTAGTCCGGGATTTTCTCTTTCCGCCTGCCGCATGTCCTCAATATCTTTAAGGCCTCTTCCCGGAGGCTTCTCGCAGAACACATGTTTGCCTCCTCGTAGGGCACTGATCACTACCTCTGGAGAGAGGTGGTTTGGCGTGCAAACAAATACCAGGTCGATCCCGGTATTGAGCAATTCCTGATAAGATCTGTAAATCTTACATCTTACTGCGGGATCAGGGGCCATCGTACTTGGATTAATTTCGCATATCCCCGCCAACTTTAGCGCTGGATGCTCTTCGACTATCCGTTTTCGGATCTTCCCCATATAGCCGTAGCCAATTATTGCCGCTTTTATTTTTTTAGCCATAATATCCCTCAAGTATCAACATATTTTTCATTTCTCCCGATCCATAACTTAGCGCACTTTTTACAGCCTCTGCAATATATGATCCCGAATCAACATATTTGTGCGGATTCGATTCCTCCCATTTCCAACCCGGCTTTAACCAAAATGGAATGAATTCAAAGAAGAATGCCCTCACCCTGTGCCCCAGCTTGTATTGTTTAATTTTCGCGCATACCATTTCATGCCATTTTTTCATATTCTCTATTGAATACCATTCAATAATCATGGTTTTTGTAATATTACCCGTATCCACCATCTATCAATGCCTTCTTTGTCGAATTGGAATTGCTTATACAACATATGTCTCTTATACAAATTACTTATCCTATCCCCCATATTTATGTGATCCAAATATCTAATACCCGCACCAATAATTCGCTCTAGAATATTATGTCTTAAATATGATTTATCAATAATTTTATTGCGTATCACGCCATGGCCGATGATATGTACTGTTTTTAGCCCTAATTTATCCGCCATAGTTTTTAAGCTCTTCAACGTATAAACCCCAACATGCGGCTCAAGAATATCTTTAAAGGTATCATCCCTTTCCGGGACGTCCACAAAAAGATGCCCTCCTTTTTTAATGTATTTCATTATTGAACCCATAAATTTAAGAGGTTCGCCAATGTGTTCCAAAACAAAGCAAATGGTAATTAAATCGAAGTTGTATTCGCCTATTTCACCTACGTCGGCAAAGGCCCTGGCTCCTTTGGCCTTTAATCTTAGGACATTTTCATGGTTCGGATCGGTAGCATAAAATGACATATCAGGACGGCTACTTCTTTTAAAAGCGTCAATAAGATAGCCATATCCGCTCCCTACATCCAATATTTTTATATTTTTTCCCATAAGATCAATATGGCGTGAAATATATTCGACCCTTTCATTGGCCTGGAGTTGATAAGTCAACTCTGCTTCCCGAGAACTCTCAACAATAACCTCATCTTTCAGCCAAACATTTTTATAATACCAATCCAATTCATCTGCCGTCGGCATAGGATTAACAAAGATAAACGAACACTCCTTACAAATAAATAACCGCTTATCCCCAAAAAGCTCATGCCTATTCCTATAGGGACCTAAAAGCTCAACCTCACTTTCTTTGTCGCAAATAGGACAGATCTTTGTCATGTGTTCATTAACTCCATAATATTTTTTGCGCAAATCTCCCAAGAATATCTCCTTGCAGTAAGTACCGCATTTTTTGATATGTTTTCACGCAACTTTGTATTGCTCAAAAGCCTATTGATCTTAATTACAAAATCATTCAGGTTGCCAGGTTCACACAACATGCAATTTTCCCCGTCAACGGCGTATTCATTAACCCCAGCGACATTTGCGATTATACATACCGCCCCCGAAGCCATCGCCTCCAATGGAGGGGCAGGAAATCCGTCATATAGGCTGGGATACAAAAAGAAAAGATGTTTCCTTAGCGCCTCTGCGTATCTTGCCCCATTTAAAGCGCCATAAACCTCATCAAATATCGAAGTGTCCAAGCCCTTTATATGCCTTCCAATAGAATAAAATTTCTCCTTGACCCCTTGTGCTTTTAAATGCTTTATTACTCCCACCCCAAAATCGTATCCTTTTGCTTTTTTTGCGTCAGAAAACATCAAATAACCAACTTTTTTATCGGACAAACTACTTGGTTTAAATTCATCAATATCAACCCCATTGTTGATCACCTTATCTACACGCACTCCCGACTTTTTATAGAAATCACTTACCGTCGAGCTCACAGCGAATCTCTTCACATTCACTCGCAGATAAACGGTTTCTAGTAAATAATTGAACCATTTTCCCATTCCTGTATCACCCGAATAATTGCCGGTATGCAACGAATCTATAATGATTCCCTTGTTTTTAGGCAGAGCCACCAAATCAAACAATAATTGGCCCTGAAATATAATGATATAATCAGCATCGGGAATATTCTGTTTGGTTGGTTTGTACCAATATCTATTTAATCTCACATCTTTTGACAGCGCATATCCTCTTTCTTTCATTAGTACCAGTTTATACAAATCCCGCAGAAGGAATTTTGCATTAAATAATAAATATTTTAAGAGTGCATGTTTTTGCCACAAAAATAACAAATAATATCTATACCATGATAAAACAGGGTAACTGATAGTTACCTCATAACCATTTTTGCTTAACTGATTACCATACATAGCAGCTACCCGAGAAATGCTCGTGTTATAATAATAATTATGATCAAGAATAATGTTTATCTTTTTCATTTATTTCGCCGTTCTCTTGCTTATTAATTTTGCCGGAACCCCTCCCACCACGGAAAACGATTCAACATTTTTAGTTACCACCGCACCAGCAGCGACTACCGACCCCTTCCCTATTCTTACGTCAGGCAGGACTACAACGTTTGCGCCCAACCAAACATCATCCTCAAGAACTATTTTCCCTGGTTTATGCCCCTGCTGCATAATCGGTACATTCGGGTCCGAATATTCATGATTGCTAGCCCTTAAAACCACATTGGGGCCAATTAATACATTGTTCCCAATAATAATTTCTCCACCTATACCTGCATTGATCATTACATTCGAGTTAATTCCCACGCAATTTCCTATCACGACCTTTTCCTCGCCTGTTTCAGAAGCGATTATCTGGCCGTTAATCAAAAATGAAATATTTTCCCCTAAATAAATATTCTTATATCCCTTTAGATAACACCCCGGGTATAACCTCACGTCATCACCACAAGCTGCTAATTTGTTCTTATAGTATAAAAGACGACAACGCACGCCGATCGTTCCCGGCCACCACCTAAAAATAAACTCAAGAAATGAATAAATGTTATCAATTATTGATATTAATATCTTCATTTTACAGGCCAACTTCTTTCCATATCCGCTTTATTCCCTCATTGAGGCCAATTTTCGGTCTCCACCTCAAACTCTTTTCCGCCTTGCTAATATCAGCAACCAAATCTAGAATTTCACCCTTTCTTTTTATATTTTTACTTACCAGTTTTATTTTTTTACCGGCTGCTTCCGCGACGTGCTCAACTATCTCTTTTACCGACCAACTTTTCCCATAACCTATATTGAAGATTTCAAGCGATTTCACATCGTAATTACCCGCCGCCAGCAAAGCTTCGACCATGTCATCAATATATAAAAAGTCTCTTTTGGGTCGAATATCATTTACCACAACCTCATTGGAGGTTCGCGCCTGCTTGATTATCGAAGGTATTAAAAAATCATCTCTTTGGCCGTTGCCATATACATTAAAAGGCCTTAATATCACGACTTTTAAGCCGAAATCTTGAGCATATGCCCGGCAAAGATTTTCGCAAATGTATTTGCTCCACATATAAGGATTAGCCGGGGAAACAGAATGGGCTTCGTCAATTGACAAATATTTGGGTTGACCATACACATAAGAACTCATTAAAACCAGCTTTTTTATTCTTCTTGTGCGGCATAGATCCAGAATATTTAACGTACTTAATATATTTGCATTATAAGTGCTTCTTGGATTTTTCCAGGCATAGGGCACAAAACTTACCGCGGCCAGGTGGTAAAGACATTCGACCATATGCATATCCTTAAGCGAATTAAGCTTATCCCACTTGCAGACATCAAAGCCATTTTTTTCATCAACACTCACAACCCTGGCGCCATTGCTCTCCAGCCGGCTGACCAGAGACCGTCCAATAAAACCTTCTCCGCCAGTGACGACAACATTTTTGCGGTTAAATAAACTGCTTTTCTTGTTCATTTTACTTCAATCACTTTATCGTTTCCCCAAAGTTTACAATAGCGGCTAGCAGCATCAGCCAGAATTCTCTCCCTTTTTTGTCCAGCTTTAAACCCAGCTAAAATCCATTCAAGATAGGTTCCAATTCGTTCTGCCGCCCTTCCATCCCTAAAAGGATCTATCTCATCAAGCATTGGACCCCAATCACCAAAACCCGGGATTCCTTCACGGGTCTTCCAGTGTTCAAGGCAAACGTCCCAAGCATTTTGCCAATTATCAAAAACGATATGGCCTTTTCCCAACTTATAAAACTTGCTGATTGGCCATCCCTCTCGGTCCATTAGTAAAGTCGGCACTCCGGCAAGCGCGGCCTCAACCCCGGCAGTAGCCGCACAGAGATGTCCGTGGATGGTTACATCCGATGCCAGCGCTGCTATAGCCGGTGGATAAGAACCGTGCAATGCCCCTTCTTCAAAAACATAGCACCTGCCGGTTTCTTCTGCACGTTTAAGTAATTCAGCGACCTTCCCCAGTCTTTGACGTAAAGTGATGGGGACTTTTGGTTTAAACACTGCTCCCAACCATTTTTCGGAAATGACTTTTTCGAGTAAAAAGGCGTAATTCTCCCTCATAAATTCATGGCCGGTATGCCAACGAGAATCAGACGCTGAATTCTCGTCAAAAAAGGCCAAAATATGTTTTGCTCCATTACGATGCATTTTATCTCGTATTTTCTCAGCCGGGGTTTTTAGCATGCCGAAACGATGGTCGCCAAAATAGCCGACTGTAACATGATAGGGAATGATCGAATGCGATTCTTTTTCGAGCAACGCATTCCCGCTTGAAAACCCAAAAACAATATCTGCCGCAATCGCTGTTTCGGCAGACGACATTTCTTCAAACGCGCGCTGATATATTGTCATCACCCCGCCCAGATCTCTAAGTGCGTTGGCGATGGCACAATGCTCACCATCGTATTTATACCAATGAATATATGTTTTTATATTGTTCTCCTTAAACAATTTGCGCCAATAATCCGATCGATAGCTATAATCATTTACCCTAGAAACCAGCCATCTTTTCTCTAATTCCCCGCCCCAATTCCTCTGTTCCATATTTCGCCTTCCTTGTGCTGGGGGGTTATAGATGGGCGCCGAGTTAATGCTGGTCGCTTTAGGATTAATCACAATTGTTTCCATCTCATGACGATTGATCTCATCTGCCTTCTTTTGATCAAGCGGGTCACGAGGTATTGCAAATGTTATTAAGATATCTTTACCTGAAAGCTGTGATTGCTGGTAAAAGAAAAGATCGGAATGTAATTCGGGATTATTCAAATTAAGGTGTCCATAATATTCAACCGCAAGCTTGGGATGTGAGGCGCTCTGCCCGACAGATTTTTGCCGCCTTATAAACCTAACTATATTAATATAAGTATTTTTAATAAAGATTTTCATGCCAGAATGCACCATTAATAGCAACTTTATATTTTTTACCGGCACAACTATAACGTTATTCTCTAGGCCGTATTGTTTTATTTCTTGCATCCATAATCGTCTATCCATAAATAAAACACTATCTTTGCTTGCGGCCTTTTCCATTCTCGATTTCCAGGCAATCACCTGAATAAGGAACAATGCTCTAAACATTGAGCTCCCATCCAAAGACACGGTGGCAATTTGCTTTTCAATGAATACTCTCAAGCTGTCTCTCGCAGGATAATATTTAATGAAATCTTTATATATGGGATTTTCCATTATGTTTTTTTGTATTCCGGCTAAATCTTTGAAAGCAATTCTTAGGCGCAGGAGGTTTCCCTTTTCATCGCGAATATCCACTAAGCGAAAAGCTAGTTTATGCAACTTCATCTTTGTCAGCCAGGATGTCAGCGCAGCAGCATAAATAGCCGCTTTAGAACCATCTATATAATATACTTTATCGGCAATAAAACTGCCGCCGAATCTTGCTTTTATAAGATAAGGCAAAACATAAAATAACCAGATCGGAAAAGTTAGATTTTCGACATAACATATCTTGGTTTGCAATCTATTTTTCATGATTATATTTTGACATATTTCTTATTACTCTTATTACCCGATCCTGTTCATGGTTTTGTAGACCGACCGAACTAGGCAAACTAAGCCCGTCGCGATATAGGAGATTGGCGACTTTAATGTTATATGCCTGGCAATCTTTAAATGGCTTTTGTGAATGTAAAGGGTGCCAAAAGGGCCGAGATTGAATACCCTGTTTTTTCAACTCTCTTAAAAGTTGCCGGCTACTTAGTCCATATTTTCTCTTATCAATTAATATGGTAAAAAGCCAATTGATCGACTCGGACCCATTAATATCGGCGGGCATAGTAAGCCCTTTTATAGCCCCAAGATCAATATAATACTTCTCTGCTATACGCCTTTTTTGGGCAATATATTCATTCAAATGTTCCATCTGTGCTAAACCCATAGCCGCCTGTAAGTTACTTAGTCTATAGTTATATCCAATCTCATTATGAACGTATTCCAGCTCATCATCTTTAGCTTGAGTTGTCAGATAACGGGCTTTATCGGCGTATGATCTATCGTTGGTGACCAGCATTCCTCCTCCGCCGGTGGTAATTATTTTGTTGCCATTGAAACTAAAACAAGCAAGATCACTTAAAGATCCTACTTTTTTCCCTTTATAGGCAGCCCCCAAACTTTCTGTTGCATCTTCAATTACCTTCAATTTGAATTTATTAGCCAAGGCCAGAACCGGTTCCATGTCAACCGGTCGCCCAAGAATATCAACCGGCAGAATTGCCTTAATAATTCGCTTGGTCTTACGATTGAATAATTTGTTATTGTATTTTATGCATCCCTTGAAAATAAATTCTTCAATCTGTTTGGGGTCCAATTGCCAGGTGTCAGGTTGGACATCGATAAAAACCGGATAAGCCCCCACATAACGGACGGCATTGGCCGGAGCTATGAAAGTCAAGGTTGGAACGATAACTTCATCTCCAGGCCTTATCCCGGCAACTAATAGGGAGATATGCAAGGCAGCGGTTCCATTTATACAGGCAACAGCATATTTAGCTCCGACATAATCCGCCAACGATCGCTCAAATTTGTTGACATACTCGCCTACCGAGGAGACCCAGTTGGTATCCAAACAGTCCTTTATATATTTCCATTCATTCCCTCTTATCTCGGGAATGCATAATGGGATAGTATTTTTACCAGTTGACATATTCATCCTTTATTAAATAATCCTTGATGTGCCAGGTAACGCCTTCGTGATCTGTAAAGAAATAGCAATTGCCGTCAGGATTTTTGACGGTTTTGTCTATTTTCAGCTTCAGCGTCTTCTCTATAAACTCCTTTGCGTTTTCTGTCCGCAGGCAGGGCTGACAGAATCCTATCGGCCGCGGTAGTTCCTCGGTTTGCTTTTTCTTAATCTCGATATTTAAGCCGTCATTGCTGATAAACATCGCCGTGCCGGATTTGCTGATTACTCTATATCTGCCGCCCTGGAAAATCTTGATCAGAAATTCGCAATAAGCAGGGATATCGGAAACGTGCGCTTCAAGATGATCGAAAAAGACCGGCTTGCTCATTTGCTCTCTTCTCTATAAACATGGGGGACATCCCCCCGACTGACCGCCAGCCGGACGGCCGGCCGGTCGCCGATAGCCGTGATCTTATGCCATTTGTTCTTTTCTATAAAAACCATGTCGCCCTTTTTCACGATATATTTTTGTCCTTCGATCTCCCACTGCCACCGACCCGCAACAATAAACCACCATTCATTCCAATTCGGATGATAATGCAAACGATTCCCCTCGCCCGGCAGTTGGGAGATCAGTGTGGCGCTGTTACTTTCGGTATTCACCAACCGGTGGCACCAGGAACGGCTGTTATCTTTGCCGGCAATGATCCGGTCTAGGTTCGTCAACGGCAGATTTTCCTGCATAAAATCACTCTGTGCCACCCCATCAATCTTGAGGATCGCCGGCACATCCACTTCCGCCCAGGTTTTATGCCCATTTTTAGGCTGCCAGAACTGTTTTTCGGAATTACTCGGATCATTGCGAAACTTCATGGCTACCTCAGCCAATACAAAATCCTCCTCATTATCAATATCTATTGTGGACAATCCTTTGATCACAAAATAACCTGTCTTCCCATCGGCGCCATGATAAGCACAGCCTTTCTTTTCCATATGCCCAGCATAAGACCCATAGGTCCAGGCCATAAGAACGGTAGCATAAGACTGAACCGGAACCATTGTCTGAGATGATTTATGCTTTTCCAGCAGACTGAAATTGACCGGTTTTCTCTGATATAGACAGGCGATCTGATGGTCATTGACCGAAACCAGCGATTCATAGCCGCCGTTGATCATTTCGTCAACAAACCCTTTTATTTCTTCTGGAGCGATCAGGGGTGAGGTGGGTAAAAGTTGGACCATAATATCACCCATCGTATTTTTGATAAAATCATAAGCAAAATCATCATTGACCGCGGTGTTGGAGGACAGTTCGGCGGGCCGTTTATAGAATTTAACACCGTATTCTTTCGCGAGTTCAGCAAATATGTCCGCTTCCGAGTTTATATATATTTCGTCAAAAGCGCCGGACGCCTTGGCCGCTTCAATTGCATACGAGATCAGCGGCTTGCCGTTCAACAGCCGCAGATTTTTTTTAGGTACTCGCTGGCTGCCCAGGCGAGCCGGGATCATCGCAATAACCCTCTTTTTGCTCATGTTGCCGCTCCTTTAACCGTGGGATAGGTTTTTACAAACAAGGCGTACATATCCCTGACTTCCTGTTCCTTGATATCATTGAACTTATGCTGCTTCCCGATATCTTCGGACAGGATCATCGTCAAATCTTTACCAACACGTTTTTTGTCTCGCCTAAGGTATTTGATCAGATCGTCAATGCTGATAGCGGACAGATCAAACCTCGGATAATATTTCTGGAAGATGGACTCAAATTCATTGTACTTGCTTTGACTCATGATCCCGCGCTTAAGCGACAAAAGATCGGCAAAACCCATGCCGACGATCACCGCCTCGCCATGGCAAACGCCGAATCCGCTGGCAGACTCAAGGGCGTGACCAAGGCAGTGCCCGTAATTTAACAGATTTCTGCGGCCAGTATCGTATTCATCCTCCTCAAAGTAAGATTTCTTGATCATTAGCGTGGACCTGATCACCTCGTTAAATAAGGGGCTCGTTCTTATTTCTGTTGAAGCCAGGTAGCGTTTGAGCAAATCATATCCTTTTTGGTCGGACATTAAATGAAATTTGATAATCTCTCCCAAACCGCTATTAAAATATTCAGGCGACAGGGTCTGGCAAAAACTGCTGTCATTGAATATCACGTCAGGCGGATAGAACGATCCGATCAGGTTCTTGCTGTCGTCAAAGTTGATCGATGTTTTAGAACCTATACAGCTGTCAGCCTGAGCCAGCAGGGTCGTGGGTATAAACGCCCATTTGATTCCACGGTAAAGAGTTGAGGCAATAAAACCGCTGATATCTTGTAAAACGCCGCCGCCGATCGTTACCAGCATATCATTTCTGGTGAACTTGGCCTGTACCAAATTGCGGTAATAATCGGCCAGTTTTAAATAATCCTTATTTGTCTCATGTGCAGGGATAACAACAGTATGGTCCTCGCTGATGAATTTCTTGAGCTGTCCGCTATAGAGCCGGCTGACATTCTCATCTATAAAGTAGAACAGACGGTCATAATTTAAGCCGGAAAATAGCTCCTGTTTCTTGTCCAAAATCCCCTCAACCATTTCCAGGGAATATTCCTTTATTTTTGAGCTTAACTTCATTTAATTATTGTGCCCCCATCAACGACGATCGTTTGGCCGGTGATATAGGTGTTCATATCCGAACAAAGAAAGAGAGCAAACCTTGCTATCTCCTCCGGCCGCGCCAGCCTACCCAAGGGTACTCCTAACTCAATAGACTCAATCTGCTCCTTTGAGAGCGACTCCTTGGTCATATCCGTCATGGTAGTCCCCGGACAAAGCGCATTGACCAGCACATTATAAGGAGCCAATTCAAGCGCGCTAGCCCGGGTTAGGCCGATCAATCCCGATTTGCTGGCAGAATAGGCACTGGAGGTGGACTTTGACACGATACCCGCAATTGAACTGATGTTCAAGATCCTGCCGTTTTTGGCTTGTTTCATCTTTATTCCCACAAACCGCATGAGCTTCATTGCCCCCAGCAAATTGACCCCGAGCACCTTTGCCCAATCATTGTCATTGAGCTCAAAAAGGCTTTTGGGAATATGGATGCCCGCGCTGTTGACAAGGATATCTATTCTCTCCAGGCCTTCGAGTTCGGCCAATAACTGCTTAATTGACCGGTCATCAAGCAGATCAACCGGACGATAGTCAATTCCCTTAACTCCTTTGTACCACGACGGTTCCGGCTCATTGCCGGTGACAAATACTTTGGCTCCCTGGCCAAGCAACTCATCGGTAATCGCCCTTCCGATCCCGCGGCTACCGCCGCTGACCAGCGCGATCTTTCCTTTAAGATTTAAAGCGCTCATGCTATTACGTATCCCCCATCCACGACCAAAACCTGGCCGGTCATATAGGTATTAAGATCGGAACAAAGAAAGATCGCGGCTTTTGCTATTTCCGCCTCTTCTGCCATTCTCTTTATCGGGATCTCATCAGCCAGGGCCTTCATTTCCTCGCCAGAAAGCATTGACCGGGTCAGATCGGTAAACGTAAAACCGGGACAAAGCGCGTTGACCAGGATATTGTGCGGCGCCAGATCAATGGCCGCCGCCCTGGTCAATCCGATCAAACCCGCCTTACTGGACGAGTACGAATCTCGGCCCGCCCTGGAGATGAGACCAAAGATCGAGCTCATGTTCAGGATCTTGCCGCCGCGGGCGGCCACGATCATCTTTTTTGAGACCGCTTTCATTAATAGCATCGCTCCGGTCAGGTTCACTTTCATGATCCTTTGCCATTGATCCTCCGAGATCCCGTCGATCGGTTCAACAAAGTTTATCCCGGCATTGTTCACCAGGATGTCAACAGCCTCGAGCTTTTCCAGTCCGGCCAGGAATGCCTTTACGCTGGCGTCATCGGTCAAATCCAGGACGGAATCTGACTTGGTCCCAGTGCGGACGACGTGGCAACCATGCTCACCCAAAAGATCGGCAATGCTCTTGCCAATGCCTCTGGTGCTGCCGGTCACGACAGCCGTTTTATTCTTAAAATCAAGTTCACTTTTGTTCATAAACCTTCTCTACCAGCGTCATAAGCTTCAGGGCATCATCAGTGTTGCCCATCGGCACCTTAGTGTTCTTCTTGATCGCTTCCAGCCACATTTTGACCTCTGTCTCCCAGGAAGAATCAATCTTATAAACGATCTTTTCCTCGCTGCTCCAAGTAGCGGCTGGAGCAACCGAGCGATTCTCCGCGACAGTCAATTGTTCTTCGCCATAAGTTCCGGTCGAAGTCAATAAACCATTGACCACGATATAGCCCCTCTCTAAAAACATCTCTAACGAGAAAATATGTCTCCACTGGGTCATGGTCGAATGAAGCGAAGCCACCTGACCCTCTTTATTGCGGAAGATGGCGAAGACATTATCCTCAATATCGGAATGCCAATACAAATTAGAGACAAAGGCCTTCGCCTCCTCAAAATCACCGCACATCATCAGGAACAGGTCAAGCATATGGATCCCCTGGTCAAGGAATATCCCTCCTCCGGCCAATTCCTTTTTTGATCTCCAGTTGCTGCCAAAATCTGGAGGTACGCTCTTGCCATAGCGCCCTCTTAACCACAGCAATTTGCCGTACTTGCCGGATTCGATCAATTGTTTAGAGCGGATAATGCTTTCATGATGCCGGTGATTGAAGCCGAACATCAATTTGGCTCCGGGATTTCGCTTTTCGGCCTCTCTCATTTCCAGGACCTGGCGCACGCTCACGCCGGGCGGCTTCTCGCTAAAAACATGTTTACCCCTGTCCAAACTTTCCACAACATATTTGCTGATCAAATGGTTCGGAGCACAGATAAAGACAGCATTGATCTCTTTGTCATTTAAGATCTCGGCCAGGTGCGTGACCTGAACTGCACCGTCCGGCACTAACTCCAATCCCGGATCAAAGATCTTTACCACTTCGTGACCGGCCAGGCCATTGATCACCCTATGACGGAGCTTACCCATCTTGCCGTAACCGATCATGCCGAATTTCATTGCCTTCCTGCCTCCCAACCCACACTTTGTCCTTTCTTGCACAATAGAACAAAATCTTGCATCCAGGCGCCCGCAACTTCGGCGATAAGCTCCAAGCCATACTTGCTCAACAAATCCTCATATCCCAATGACCGCCGCAACGGATCACCCTGACGCCTTATACCAAAGATATAAACGCCGCCTGGCCTAACCAGCTCGTTCAAGCCATAGAGCTCGAACATCGCACTGATATCATAATGGTAGCCCAGGGAATGGAATGAATAGAAAAGGTCCAGGTCTTTGATCCGGTTGAGTGCCTCTTTGCCTCCCGCTAAATCAATCATCACAAAGTTGCTTAGATCATTGGCTAGCAAGAATTTTCTGATAAGCTTAAAATCCGTATAGAAGCTGTCGACCAGGCCGGCCACATCAACATGATAGCCTCGCTGGCTGGGACGCAGGCCGGCGGTGCATTCACCATGGCCATCAACCAGATAAAAAATCGCCTCCTGCCACTTGAACATCTGACGCATAAATATCGAACTGCGCCCCAGACCACAACCATAATCCATTATCTTAATTGGCGGCTTTACCCCAGGGAACAACTGATTAAGCAGCGGCTTAAGAGCAATATACTCATCCACGCTCGCTTTCATTAGAGCCGCTTGCTTATCCCCTGAAGGCAAATGCATATTCACATATCGCTCGAACTGCTTGAGCTCTGCGCGGTCAAAACCATTGAACCTGAAATGATAATGGGCTTTGACCTGAGAGAGCCAATAACGCTCCACGATCCACTTCTGGAGACCTGCGGGCAAATATTTAATCACCTTTTTTAATAGTTTTATCAAATCATAGTCCTATCTGAACTTATATATTGCCGCTCCGATTATCTGATCGTTAATATAATGTATCAGCAAGTTATGAATTATCTCAACATACCCGTAAGCGTTAGTCGCCACATGGATGTTGATATCACCCATTTTTCCGAGAGGATTGTTTTTCTCAAATCCCGTAAAGGTGATGATCTTGCAGCCGATCTTCTGCGCGGCTGTAACGGCGTTGATTATATTTGGCGAAGTTCCGCCGCTGCTGATGGCGATCAGCACGTCCCCTGCATCTGCATAGGCGTCGACACCTTTGCTGTAAACATTTTCATAGCCGTAATCATTGGCAAAAGTCGTCAATTGAGGACTGCCGCTTATGGTAATGGCCCGCAAGCCGGCATTTTTCGTAAAATCAATGGCCATATGCTCGGCGATTGCAGCTGAACCGCCGTTCCCGACCAAAATGATTTTCTTACCCAACGATCCGGTCAGTTTGATTGTTTTCACGGCCGCCAATAGATCCTCCTGGCATTTTTTGTTAGCCAGGCAACCCGCCAGCGTTTGATTAAAGCCGTCAAAATATTCTTTTAAATCCATTATTCCGCCCCCTTTTTCCTTAAATACTTTTCTTCGTAGTCCGCGCATAAACGATCAAGCGCCTGCATTGCGGCTGCCGAGGAACGCTCTGCCGCAAATTGCCGGCGGGATTCAAATTCCTGCTCCTCACCGGCCGATTTTGGCGGCTCCCAGCCGCAACGCTTATATATTTTTAATCCAATGCCCGCTGAATACATCCGGCGCGGCACCCGCTGTTTTTTCATCATTCTTCGGGTGGTCCGGGTGACCTTGGTCCCCAGCGCCTTCTCGATCTGCCCCAGGTACGGCCAGGGATCGGTTACAAAACCTTCAAAAGGAATAGTCACGATCGATGCGCCCAACCGGTCTTTGAACATTCTCCTCTTATCATCGGTAAACTTACTCATGGCCTGAATATAATAGATCGCTTTTTCCATGGGGTTCGCAGCCAGGAATTGTTCTTCCCATCCCCTCACATAGTAAGGCAATTCCTGATCCCTATAAGCAAAGTAAATGGTCACGTCCCTGACATCCCGACAGATCAAATTCTCCATATTGAGAAGATTTTGCTTGATCATGTAAAGCGGATGTCGCACCAGCTCGATAAAGACCACCCGGTCCTTTAAGCCGGCAAAGATCGGCTCACTAAAGCCCAACAGATGATGTGAGGTCAGGTGCAGTATTGGTTTCTCCCGGGCGATCCGCTCCGGCACGGCCCGGTCACCTTTCTGAAAAAGACGGGCAAAATAACGCCAGGGCCGCGCGTCGCTGAAAACACTGGACAGGTCACCCCACCGGAAATTAACTTCTCGGCCCATCATAGTATTGTATAATTTAAGATCAGTTAACATTTTAATCATCGTTTCCGCAGCATCACGTTCAATCTTCCCTAGGTGATATAAAGCGCAAACGTACTCAACCTCATATGAATATGTCAATAATTCAACCCTATCCAGAGCAGCAACGATCGGTGAAAGCATGGTTTTGCCGCAACCGAACAGGCCGTCAACAAACACCACCTTTTCAGCCAGGTGTGGCCCTCTTAATACTTTTAATATTTCAGTCATCTGCTCCATCGCCATTAACTGTATGCCTAAGTTTCCATTCTCCTCCGACCTTGGCCCAGAGATGCGGCGACCGGAACCGGTTCGTAAGGTCATAAAAGTGTTCCGGCTCCATGCCGATATGGGCCATGATCTCCCCGAAGTAACGATCCGGAAATTCGCCGTCAAATCGCTTGACCAGGGCTCTCCCGTCTTCGCGCGTCAGGTGCTTGTTCCTAATCTCCTGCGAAGCATCGTAGGTCGCCCTGCCGATGCCAAACTTTATATGGGTCGTGTAATAGTGCAGATCATCGATCTTGTCGTCAATACTGTTATATTTGCTATAAGTCCCTTGTGTCCTAAAGGGACGGGCCATAAATCCGGTATTCTCGACTGCGTAATAATATGCTTCCTGCGGCGTCCATCTGAGATAGTACCCCAGGTAATGGACCTCGATATTCGATCGCTCCAGTTCCTCGTGAGCCGCAGGCAAGAACAGCATCAGATCGGCAAGCGACAGCCCGTAACGGTCCATCAGTTCTCTGACCGAAACGCCCGATAGATAAATCTCGTCTATGTTTTGCATCGCATAGTAGGATTTTTTCCGCAGCGACGATGCGTTTTCCGCAATTGGGTTCCCGTATTCTGTCTCATTTTCCCCGTAAAATATAAGAGGGATGTTATATTTTAGGGCAACCTTGGGAGCAAGGTTTTTCTGGCCTAAGATAAAAGTTTGAAAGGGATGAAAAAGATTCTCGATTGCCAGTCTGGTAAGCAGTTTCATCACTTTTCCATTCTGTTTAAAAGTGACATTGTCAAAACCCCCGACTTCTATCCAATTCTTAAAGTTATTAAACCCATAATCCGTATATAGTATCGGCGGCCAGGTGATCGTCAATGGATGCATGCCGTATTTATATTTCAGAACGTGGGCCTGGAAAGCGCTGTCTTTCCCACCGCTGCCGGGAACAATACAGTCGTAATAGCCGTCGTTTCGGCGATGCTTGTCCAGCAGCCGCAGCAACTCTTTCTCTCTCTTGGACCAGTCGATCTTTTCCTTTTCTTCATTGACCCGGCAGGCGTCGCAAATGCCGTTTTCATCAAAATGGAGAGTGGTATGTTTCCTGTCCTTGGTATGCTTGAATTCAATGCTTGACGCCGGACGCTGATTTGACATCACGCATTTTTCGCAGAATTCAACCTCTCTGGGCAGGCCGTATTTTGCTTCTAATTCATCACTCGTCATTATTTCTCCCTCCGTTTTTTATCATTTTCGCGAAATTTCGATAAATATGGACCCCTCTCTGCCCGCTTCGCTCAGGATGGTACTGACAGGCAAAAACATTCCCGGCTGATATGCCGGAACAGTATTCAATCCCCTCGTAGGTTGAAACGGACAGCACCGCATCTTTTGATTCAGGCACCACATAAAAGGAATGGACAAAATACATGAACTCTCCCGACGCCACCCCACGCAGCAAAGAATCATCCCAAGCGCCAACCTGGTCTGCCATCCGGATTTCATTCCAGCCGACCTCGGGGACCTTTATCTTGCTTCCGTTCAGATCCCGTTCGGGGAATCGAACCACTCTGCCGGGAAATATATTTAAACCCTGATGGGAACCAAACTCTTCGCTTTCGCTCATTAACAACTGCATACCCAGACAGATCCCGAAGAAAGGCTTGCCGGATCGAGCAAGGTCTTTTAGGGCTAAAACTAAGCCCAGTTTGTTAAGGTTACTCATGGCGTCGCCAAAAGCCCCTACTCCCGGCAGGATCACGGCGTCCGACTTCAGGATATCTTTTTGGTCAAAGGTCACGTTTGCTTCTAGCCCCACATATTCACAGGCTTTCTGGACACTGAAGAGATTCCCCATACCATAATCTATTATGGAAACCTTCGGTCTAATATTGTCAAACATTGACTTTTTCTCTCGCAGCTGAACTTCGGCAATTAATGCCGCTGCCCAGCAAATAATTCTTTACGCTTAATAAGCTGGCCGGTTGAACCCTGTTGAATTTATTTCCGCTCTTAAGGTACTGGAGATTGCCCTCTTCGGAAAAATCACCTTCGAGCGCCTGTCGCCCAACAAAATCATAGTGCAAAAGCGAGGCAAAACTGACAGCATCTGCTTTTCCCTCAAGAACAACGTCTTTGATGTCTGCCATCTTCCCGGCTCCGCCACAAGCAATGACTGGAATAGCAACGGATTGCGCAACTTTTCTCGTTAGTTCAAGATCATAACCCAGGCCTGTTCCTTCTCGATCGACTGAAGTCAGCAGGATTTCTCCGGCGCCCAATTCTGCGGCCCTAATCGCCCATTCCAACACATCTATTCCAGTAAATTCCCTGCCGTTATCAGTATAAGCCAGATAATGGCCGTCCGGTTGTTTAATTGCTTCAATTGAAACAACGATCGTTGATGACCCAAATATTCTGGATGCTTCTCTGATCAATTCCGGGTTCTTTAATACCGCCGTGTTCAGCGCTACTTTATCTGCCCCGGCACGCAGAACAGTCCTCATGTCTTCAATGTTTCTTAATCCGCCTCCAACAGTCAAAGGAATAAAGATCTCATTTGCTGTTCTCCTAATAATATCTAATAAATTATTGCGTTCATACAAACTTGCCACTATATCGATATAAATCAATTCATCTGCCCCGTTTTCATAGTAATACCGGGCAAAAACCTCCGGTTTGCCCAGAACGCGTAACCCCTCCAAGTGAATCCCTTTGACTAAATTGGGACCTTTAATATCTAGCCTAGGAATAATGCGAATATTCTTCATATCGCAGTCCAACCTCCGTCAACCATTATAGTGGCGCCGGAAACGTAAGAGGCCGCCTCAGAGGCAAGAAATAAGACCACGGCTGCTATCTCGTCGGGTTTTGCCATCCTCCCTAAGGGTGTCTTCTTTGAATACTTTTCAACAAATACTTTATCTTGATCGTTAAAAACCCCGCCCGGACATATCGTATTAACCCGAATATTATATTTTCCAAAATACGAAGCTAGATAACGACTTAAGTTTACTACTCCACCCTTAATAACGGCATAACCTAAAGGATTGGTTACATCAGTTCCCTCATAAAGATTAAAATCGGGGCCGCAAACACCATATATGGATCCAAAATTGATAATACTGCCCCCGGACCTTTTCATATGTTCCGCCGCATATTTGGCGCATAAAGCATAAGAATTAAGGTGCCAATCGATATTTTTCCGCCAGGATTCAAAAGTGATATCTTCCACTTTATTCCCCCAGTCTTTCGTGCGCGGATAAGCGCTATTGACCCAAATATCTAAACCTCCTAAATGTATGACAAGCTTATTTATATTAGCTGACAGATTGGCAATATCGGTAATATCAAAATTTATATACTCCGCCCTTAATTCTTCTTTTTTCATTTTATCTGTGATCTTTTTCCCTTGAATATCATTAATATCAGCTATAATTACCTGCGCCCCGGCCTGTGCTAAGGCCTTGACCATTTCCCGGCCGATCAAACCCGCCGCGCCGGTAATTACCGCTTTTTTGCCTTTCAAACTAAATTTTTCCAGGTATTTTGTCATAGCTCCACCACCTTATTATTCATCAAGTACTCAACATATTGAAAATCAAGCTCCGCATCAATATCAAAAGCCGACAACTCATCCATAATCCAAACCAGGGAATTATCTGCAATTGCCGATTTATTGTTAGAATCAAGCAAAAAATCACGATCATAGACATAAATTGATGCATTCATGTCATAAATCTTAGGCGCATCCTGGCGGCGCTTGATAGCGGTCTCTAATTTTTTCACCAAGGCAGCTTGGCCGCTAGCTCCTACTTCTACCATATTAAAATAGGGATTGCGCCGTGCTTTGGTAACGCTAAAGACCGATTGCGGTCTTTTGGCCAAAAAGAGCTGATAGGCGCCTTCGATATCACTAATTTTTCTGATCGGTGCGGTCGCATCCAGGTCAATAAGCACGGAATACTTTTCGTCCGTTAGCTGCTCAAAAGTGAACAGAGCATGTCTTAATACCTCCAGTTTGCCCGCACTATCCGAAGCTAATTCGGCCGGCCTCATGAACGGTATTTCTGCGCCATATTCCTTTGCCACGCCCGCGATTTCCGGGGAATCGGTTGAGCAGATGATCCTATCAGCTTTTCCCCATTTTTTTGCTTGTAAAATCGTATGGGCGATCAAAGGCAAGCCGCAAAGCTGGCGAATGTTCTTATTCTTAACCCCCTTTGACCCTCCGCGCGCCGCGATCGTTAATAATATTTTATCCTTACTCATGCTTCAGCTCCACGATGCTGCCTAACAGCGGGATTGCTTCATTTAAATCGTTCATCATCTTTTTCTTGCCGAGGTTCATCAAAAAATACGCCATCTGATCTCTAAGATAGGCATTCCGATCAACCTCGAACTTGAAGACCTCCCGATCGCCGTTGATTGAACGCTCAACCCCACCACCTATCAGGTCGCCCAAAATATAACCGCCTTCGCAATCAATTTTAATGGATCGCTCGTTTAAACGGCTGAAATAATCGATATGCAGGTTGACCCTGACATTGTTTCCCGCTGTGATCAGCACATCGGCAAAATCCTCCGCATCACGAGTAACCTTTGCCAGTTTTCCAAAAACCCCCTGCATTTCCTTAATGCCGCCGAAAAGATAGCTCACATAATCAAATTCATGCGAAAGGTCAAGCAAAACCCCACCACCCATCCTGCACCGGGCAGAGTACGTCGATTTGGGATCCTTCCCGGGGCGCCAGTCAGGAAGATAAGACGAACAGACTACGCGCGCCTGATATGCATTATTGCCGCTCAATAATTCCTTCAATTTTTTTATAACTGGATGAAAGCGTAAACAATAGCCAACATAGCAGGTCAAGCCTTTGCGACGGCATAGAGCTTTGAGCCTGGCAACGCCATCCAGGTCATGGGACAGGGGCTTTTCAATGAAAAGATGCATGCCCAAATCTGCGCAACGCAAAGCTGTTTTAATATGCAACGAAGTCGGGTTGGAAATGATCGCCACCTGGGGAGCGACCTTTTCCACTTCTTGCCAGGAAAAGAGCTCCGTTATGCCGATTATATTCGGTTTTGATTTTTTGCTTGAGCGAAAGGCATAGATTTCGTGATCATAGTTATTGAGCAATAATCTCGCGTGTCGTTCACCTATCGAACCCAAACCGAATATTATGATCCTCATTTGTCAATCCTCATTTTTTCAAGGGTTTTATGGTATTCTTCCCATTGTCCGATATCGACCCACGATTTATCACTGATAGGAAAAACCCCGATTTTTCGCCCTTCACCCTTGGCGGCCGCAATCAGGTCGGTGATATCGAAATGCTTATTATTCGGAATGAATTTGAGGATCTCGTCCTTGATCAAACACATGCCCGTATTCACCAATAATTCGTATTCTGGTTTTTCTTTAATTGTTTTGAGGGTTCCGCCATTCTCGATTTCGCAAACTCCGTAAGGGATGACATAATGGCGCAAGGAAACAACCAGTGTTATATCATTATTATTCTCGCTGTGGAAATTAACAATATCCGCATAATCGCTCTCTATAATGATATCGCAATTCGTTACTAATATAGGCCCCTTAACTTGACCTTCTAATGACTTTAGCGAACCGATTGTTCCCAGTGGCTTTTCTTCTTCGATATAATGCACGCTATATTTGTCATTAATTTCTTCAAAATAGGCCTTGATCATTCTTGATTTATGATTTACGGAAATATAAAACTCATTTACTCCGTATTCACTGAACCGGTCCATTATAATTTCAATGATCGGTTTGTCATTGATAGGGATTAGAGGTTTCGGTAATATCCTGGTAAAGGGGTCTAATCTACTCCCTTTACCGCCCGCCATAATGACAACGGCAACCTCCAGCTTTTCATTTTTACTGCGAGCTTTTTCCATGAATATATTTTCCCAGGTAAGGATTTCCTTGATTTTGTTGTGATCACCCACCACCGGGACACATTCTATAAGAAAGGTAACCATTATTTTTTTGACTTCATCCGCCCGATAATTCTCTTTTACATATTTCGGATTGTTGTTGTAGATTTTGATCACTGACTCCGACAAATTGCCGCCGGCCAATATCCATTTCCGTATGTCGCCGTCGCTCAACGCTCCGATAAGCTCGCGATCTACATTGACCACAAAAAGAGCTTTCTGCCCGATATCAGTCATACGCCTCATCGCATCTTTGATGGTATGTTTCTCGTCAACTAAATATTTTTCCAGTTCCATAATCACGTCTCCACCGAATTAATAATTTCGCCGGCCTTATAATCCCTGCCCGCAACCCGGCCCACTAACGCATCCCATTCCATAGGCGACAAGCCGATGGCGGGCCGCTTGACAACCAACATTTTCTCTGTGATCACCTCCCCGCGATAGATATTCTGCGAGGCAAAAATGCTTTTCCTGACCACGGCGATGTTCTTTATTTCCGACTTCGACGGCTCTTTTACTCCGCTGCCCATAGCTAAAGAAACGTTGCGGATGCTTATCACCAGCTTTTTAAAATCCAAAGGTTCCAGAGAGGCCCGGTGATCAGGCCCCGCCATCGTCCGATCAAGAGTAAAATGTTTTTCGATCACGACCGCCCCAATAGCAACGGCGGCCAGGCAAACTTCTCGGCCCAGGGTATGGTCCGAATACCCAACCTCAACCCCGAACTTCCTTTTAAGTATCAAGATGGCGTTCAAATTAACATCCTCAACCGGCGTGGGATACGCAGTATTGCAATGAAGCAGGACGATCGCCTTTTTATCCATGCCTGCGCCGGTTAAAACTTCTAGAGCAGCGCCGACTTCCCGCAGAGTCGCCATCCCGGTTGACATGATCAACTTTTTCTTCAGCGCGCCGATCTTCCGCAAATACGGAAGGTTCGTGATCTCTCCCGACGGGATCTTAAAGGTGTCGAGACCCAGACGGTTGAGAAAATCAATGCTTGGCAGATCGAATGGCGAGGACAGGAATTTGATCCCCGCGGATATGCAATAATCGTAAAGCTCCTTTTGCCCGGCGTGGTCCAGGGCGAGTTTTTTCAACATTTCCAGGTGACTCTCCGTTTCACCGGCTGCCGCTTTTTGATATTCGGCTTTCTCGGCCAGGGGGCTAACCATCTCTTCCGGCACAAAAGATTGGAATTTGACTGCATCAGCACCGGCCGACTTAGCCGCGTCAACCATTTTTTTAGCGATCGACAGATCCCCATTATGGTTGACCCCTGCTTCGGCTATGATAAATATCTTATTCATCGTTCTTCCCGGCCACCCGGCAGGGATTGCCGTAAGCCTTGCTGCCGGCCGGAATGTCCTTGACGACCACACTGCCGGCGCCGATCATCGAGCGCTCCCCGATCTTCTTATACTGGATAACCGAAGCCCCGGTCCCGATATGAGCGTCCTGCCCAACCTCAACTCCGCCGCTTAATACGGCGCCTGGAGCAATATGAACAAAATCGCCAATCCAACAGTCATGGTCAACAGCTGCCCTGGTATTGACGATCGCATATTTCCCCAGCCTCGAACCAGGCCCTACCACCGCCCGGGGAGCAATGAAGACCCCTTCTTCAAGCTGGGCATTAGAGGCAACAACAGCAGATGGATGGACTATAGCCGGCACCTTAAATCCTATGATGGATAGTTTTTGAGCCAACTGCTTCCTGATCCCGGGATTGCCGACCGAGCCAATGGCAATGAATGCCCTCTTACAGCCGGAATTGAAAATCTTCGTCAACCTGGAATCGTCACCCTTACCGATGATGCCGCAAACCTTGAAAGCGTTCCCCTTCTGGATCGCGTCAATTACGACCTTGCAGTGTCCTCCACCGCCAATCAGTACAATTTCTTCTCTGGCGATTTTCAGGGCAGGCAGATCGTGAAACACTTTCTGGTTCATGTTCAGGTTAACTTTCTTCAAGAAATTTTTGATCCTGGCACTGGCGGTGCCATTGCCAAAGGGATTTTTCATCCTCTTAAGAAGGTCGGTAAATTCTTTTGAACGAGCTATTTCGATCGCTTGTCTGATACCGGCCGCACTGTTATCCACATCAATAATGTTCTGGGCTTTGAGGCGCCCGCTTTGCCTGGAACCTATATTGACCACCGGTAATTGAAAGGACGGCGCCTCGATTATTCCGCTGGAGGAATTGCCGACCATCAGACCGACCTGTTTTAAAAGCGACAGATACCGAAGCCGTCCCAACGAATCGAACACCCTGGTTGTTTGGGGATGTCTTTTTACATAAGCCTCGATCGCATCACGGATCGCCTGGTTCTCCGCATCTGCATTTGGCATTGTAAAGATGCTCCTTAAGCCGCTCTGATCAAGAGCCGCGAGCAATTCCCGGACATGCGACAGGGCCCACCCCTTCTCCATTGTGGCCGGATGATAGGTCACCAGCGCCACGTCCCGACCCAGCGCAAAATCCAGATCCTGCTCCAGCTCTTTTTTATTCAACAACTTCAACCTTTTTATGTTATCCAGGCCGGGAGCACCGAAATTGAAGACCCTCTCCGGCGATTCGCCCATCTGGACCACCCGCCGCGCGTAATCCTCGTGCGCCACAAAATGAAACAACGCCATTTTGGTGATCGCGTGGCGGATAGCATCGTCATAGGCGCCGGCCGTCACCTCTCCGCCGTGAATATGGGCGATGGGCAGCCGCATCAGCGTGGCCGCATTAGCGGCCGCCAAAATCTCGAATCTGTCTCCCAGCAGGACTATTATGTCCGGTTTAAGTTTCTCAAACGCCCTGCCAAATCCAACCATGGCTTCCGCCGTCGCGTCGACAATGTCATGATCGCGGTCCGAGTCAAGGCTCATTTTAACTTTAGCGTTGATCTTAAACCCATCTTTAACGATCTCTCTATAGGTCAAGCCGAATTTGGCTGAAAGATGCATGCCGCAAACCACGGTCTGCAGGACCAAATCCCTGTCCCGGTCAATTTCGCTCATCAACCAGCGCAGTAAGCCGTATTCAGCTCGCGAACCGCTGATTACACATACTTTCCTTTTATTATTTGACATAACTCATTTGCTCTGCCAACCGCATAGTTTCATAAGCACCATTCAGGTCCAACGTAGGCCAGGTAACCTTGCTATCGGCAACCAATTTGCTAAACGCTTCCATTTGGCGGTAGAAACCGGGCTTGAACTTTTTATCCACTTCATCCACCTCGATCTCATGAGTGTCGAATGTTTTATCAATCCATCTTCCGTTTTCCAACGGCTTAAATTCAACGGTCACGCCTTCGCCATAAAGAACGACTTTCCAACCGCCCGGCGAATACCAATTAGCAAGGTAACTGCCTATCGCTCCGGATCCCAGTTCGGCGATAGCAGCAAATTGGTCGCCACGCTTTTCTTTGATCTGATGCGCTATAACCTTTAGGTCTTTGACCTCTCCGCCAAAAAAGCGCAATAGATCAATGGTGTGAGTGCTGTTGGCATAGATCCAATTATCCAGGACATATTCGGAGAATTTGCCGCCTTCCCTGACTCTCCACATCCTCTCATGCCCTTCTACCGCCACCCCCAACAATCGACCATGATCTTTGATTATTTCCAAACCCTTGTGGAACAAACTGTAATAGCGGCGATTGAATCCGACCATGGTCGGAATTTTGTTTTGTTTAGCCAGCTCTGCTAATTTTCTGTTTTCTTCAGGCAATAACCCGGCCGGCTTTTCAACAAACAACGGTAAGCCGTATTTCATGGCCGACGAAGCGACCTTAAACATTTGTTCTTCGGAAACAAGAATCATCAATGCGTCCGGGTTGGCCTGACCAACCAGCGCATCAAGATCATCCGCAACCAATGGGATTTCATATTGCCTAGCCAAAGCCTCTGCTTTAGCCTTTGTGCGGGATGTTATCCCAACGCATTCAACTTCCCCGATCACTCGTATAACTTCCAGGTGCTGTTTGGCCACCCAGCCGGCTCCGACTAATCCCAATTTAACTTTTTTCACAAATAAAACTCCTAGGTGATTGGGCAATAATCATTATTAGTCCCCAGTAATCGATTGAAATGCGGGACAAGCTGGCCCAAAATAAATTCATGGGCAGGAAAACAATCTTGAAGAGTGGGCAATTCACAGTCGCCTTTGCGTAAAATGTCGGACACAAAGGCTTTACTCATAAAGCTTACCGACCAATTTTCATTGATGGGGATGTTTTTCCATGCCCAATTTGTCTCTGGAGAGCTTTCAAAAGCAAACTTCTGGAAATGGTCAACAATAAAACGACCTTTAGGTGTTAATATTGATATTTGGTCGGGGCTCACATGGCTCCCCGCAAACGACAGGATGAAATCGCTGCCTTTATTTGTGCGCCCATAAAGCGTGCCGCTTAAATCAAAAACATCCTTTCCTCTTTTTGAAGGATGCAAGGCCTGGTCCACTCTGGATCCGGTAATAATGATTTTCTGGGCGCCGTCATAATAGGCAAAAAGGTCTACTGCATGGACCCCATTATTCCCCAATCCATGATTTCCCCCCAAATCACTAAAGATGATTGGGTCATTAGGGTCCAATTTTGATTTAATGTACCGATGAACTTCATATGCCCTGGTCTTGCAATTAACCCAGATGCTCAACCGGTGTTGTTCGCTGAACTTAAGCAAATCCAGGTATTCGGCAATTGATTGGGCCACAACCTTCTCAATTAAAAACTTCCTATAACCCAACTCCACGGCAATTTTCTTGATCAAATCATATCGGCCCGGCGCCTGGGTCGCAACAATGCAGAGGTCGCCATTGGCGGCTGCCTGGTTAAACCCCTGTTGCCAAAATAGTTTGATTCTGGGATTGGCATCGGTTATTTCTCCGATTCTTTGTCGTCCTAAATCTAAAGCAGCGGCCGACTCGTCAATAATATGGATTTCCGCCACCTCTGCCAGAGAAGCAACCGCTTGCAAATGACGGCTTCCCAACTGACCGCAGCCAACTATTAAGATTTTCTTAGACATTATAAACCCCGGTTTTATACAGGTTAAGTTTGCCGGCAAGCCAGCCGATGGTCTCTTTTAATCCTTGTTCCAAATTATATTGCGGCCGCCAGCCGGTATTTTTTAGTATCTTAGCATTATCACAAAAGAGCCTTTCCACTTCGCTATTCCTGGGTCTGACACGCTGTGAATCTTCGATTATGGTCACGTTCTTGCCTAGCAGTGTAGCTATGGTCTTGACCAGATCGCCGATCGCAATCTCTTGATGCATACCTACATTGGTGACTTCGCCCAGCAATTTATCCGCCTTGGCGATCTCAATGAAAGCGGCCGCCGTATCCTTTACAAAGGTCAAGTCGCGGGTGGGATGCAAATTGCCCAGCTTCAATTCCTCCATACCGTTTAGCAACTGGGTAATAACGGTCGGGATGATCGCCCGGGCGGACTGGCGCGGCCCGAAGGTGTTGAATGGCCGCACGATCTTAACCGGCAGATCGAAAGAGCGATAATAGCTGACTGCCAATTGATCCGCACCGATTTTGGTCGCTGAATACGGCGATTGTCCAACCAAGGGATGTTTTTCATCGATCGGGACATACTGCGCCGTACCGTAAGTTTCGCTGGTCGAGGTGATCAAAACATTCTCACAGCCACATTGCCTTGCCGCTTCCAAGACATTGTAGGTTCCCTCGATGTTCGTCCTAATATAGGCCAGCGGCGACTCATAAGAATACGGTATGCCGATCAAGGCCGCCAGGTGAAAGACCGTGTCATAGCCTTTCATAGCCCGGCTAACCGAATCAAAATCGCGAATATCGCCGCAGACCACCTCTATGTGCTTCGCAACCGGCAACCCCTCAAGCCATTCCCAGTAATTCTGCGAGTTATAGTGCAAAAAGGCTTTGACCTGATAACCTTTGTCCACGCAAAGCTCGGTCAAATGCGACCCGATAAAACCGCCGGCTCCAGTAATGAATATTTTTCTCATTGGCTCACACCCTTCGCACAAGCAGGATCGGTAATTGAACGGTAGACCGGCATAAAATCGTCATGATATGGAGATGACGTTTTAAGCAAAGCTGAAAGGGACAAGGGAGAAGGGATTATCCTTGATCTAAACAAATTCAAGACAGGCCTCAAGGCACTTATCACAGCGGAAGGCTGAATATAACGGCCTCTAAACTTATGTGCAAGGCCCCGACTCAGGTACGACCAAAATGCTTGTTTGACCACATCCTGCGCCTTTCGCTCATCGATCGCATCCACGCGAACAAGTTCATCGATTAAACGGTCCCTAAAAATCCGATAAGATGGAAGCCAAGCGGAGCCGGTCACCCAATCAAACAGATCCGGCAGAAGGTAGCGCTGCCCGTGGCCCTGACGCACGAGATAAAAGCAATCGAGCTCTTTCACTTTTCCCAAGACAACGGAGAGGCCAGAAAACAACAACTCATCCGAGAAAGACCTGTCACTAATCTCTTGAGAATTTTTTAACATGGTTTGCCAGGAGCGCGTACGATACACACAAAATGTGCTTGAGGAATAATCGCTTAAATGCTTTATAAGTCGTTGCGAAGCAGCGCCCTCCTCCCTCGAACATTGCTTATATTCACCCAGGTGTTGGATTTGCCCATTTGGCCCGCTCACATCTAAAGAAATTAACACGGCCTTGCCATGGGCGGCGTTATATTCCGGATGGTTTTCAAGATAAACCAAGCACTTATCCATACCATTGGGCACCAAATAATCATCATCCGAAAGGACGGCGACATAGGGTGTAGATATCGATTTCATCAATTTCTGCAGGCAAGCGCCGACACCAAGACCAGGGCACTCCTGATATATTATACTTAGTTTTCCTTCCATTTCTTTAATAGCATTTTTAGCCTGCTCAACATGGGTTGGATCGCTCGAATCGCCAATTAAAATCCGATGCTTATAACCCGTGTTCGCATAATAGTTAAGCAAGCGGATTAAAAAATCCGAACGGTTCATCGTTGGAATAACTATCGTAAGCATGGTTTAAAATACTCCTTTTGCAATTAATTTATAAACTAGCCAAGGATTGCATCTTTACCAATTTACGGTAAAGGCCGCTCTTTTGCATTAGTTCAAGATGTTTTCCTTGTTCAACAATACGTCCTTTCTCGATAACAAAAATGATATCAGAATCCGACACTGTAGAAAGACGATGGGCGATGGCAATCACTGTTTTGCCCTGGGAAACATTATTAAGTGCTTCCTGGACCACCCTTTCCGCCTGGGTGTCCAGCGAAGATGTCGCCTCATCAAATATCAATATTTCGGGGTCCGCAATAATTGCGCGGGCGATAGCCAATCTCTGTCTTTGACCGCCGGACAGCAGCACTCCCCGGTCGCCGATATAAGTGTCATAACCATTTGGCAGCGCGCTAATGAATTCATGGGCATATGCTTTGCGGGCCGCATTTTCCATTTCCTCATGAGTCGCAGTTAGGTTTGCGAAAGCGATGTTGGCCCGCACCGTATCATTAAAGAGAAACGTATCCTGCGAGACCACGCCGATATGCTTGCGCCATGAGGACAGATCAAGTTCCTTCAGGTCGACCCCATCAACCAGTATTTGTCCTTTTTGAAGGTCATAAAAGCGTAATAAGACCTCCGTTAAGGTCGATTTCCCCGATCCAGATGGGCCGACAATGCCAACTTTCGATCCTTTTGGGACAGAAAGGCAAACATCTTGCAAAACAATCGCATGCTGAGGATTATAAGCGAACTCGGCGTTTCGTAGTTCTATCCCGTGCCGGAGACCATGAAAACATATTTTCCCGCTATTAATGTAAGCCTTGTCGATGGGGCCAAGAAATTCGCCCAGCGCACGCAACGCGGGCAATTTCGAAATTATTGTTGCCCGAGCTTGGTTTAAGCTTTTCACGGGAGCAATAATCCGAGTAAGTATAAAAAGGAACGTTAATAATATCCCCAGCCAGGCCCCACCGTTCTGCGGGATTAACAAAGAGCCGATAAATAAGATCGCAGCCAGAATTATCATCCCGGTCACCTCAAATATCGGGCCGGCCGCCCCCGACAATTTTTCGGCTTCATATTTTGCCTCGTTGTAACGATCCACACACACGCTATATTTGCCAACCATATATTCTTCACGGTTGAACAATCGGATCAACTTCATGCCGTTAATCAAATCGAATAAAATCCTGTTAAATTGGAAACGCGAATCCACAATCCCTTGCCCCGCTTCCAATATTTTTTTCATAATAAGGTTTAAAACGAGTGAGGCCGCAACCACCAGGACAAGAGAGACCAATGTTAATTTCCAAGAAAGCGCCACAAGAAACAACAATAATAAAACGGAAGTGAGCAGTTCGGGCAGGGCATTGGCTATCAAGTGGACGATCGCCCCGGCCACCGCATCGGTACAACCATCAAAAATAAATTGAAAATCGGCCCCCCTTTGCTTATTAAAATAGTTCATTCCCACTTTCATGACCTGATCAACACAGGCCATCCGGTAATGCCTAATGACATGAATCTGTAAACGATTGCCCAAAAGCAACCCCAGATAAAGCAACCCGCACCTGATAACTGTGGAAACCAAAATTAGGATCACAGCAATTTGTATCCGCAAGCTAAGGGGCATGCCGGAAAAGATACTGGCGATCTTATTAAAAGGAAAAGGGATAAGTGTGTTCCCAGAACCAGTCATGCCATCGAGAACGGGGAAAACAAGCGTTACGCCAAAACCTGCCAGAATCGCAGCCGCAACACTGACGACAATCAAGGCAAGAATAAGTTTATAATGGCGCAGTAAATACCTGAAAAGGAACATATTGTTTAACCTCCCACCCGCGATCCTTTAATGAGCTCATCTCGAAAATCAAAAATTATCATTAGGCGCATAATAGATTATCTGGCTGCCGAGATTTTCAAAATTGAACGGCACATGGAGCAACCCCTTTAACGCTTCTTTTACTTTGCTCTGCTGCTCCGGCCTGACAAAAAACAACATAAAACCACCGCCACCAGCACCGAGCAGTTTCCCTCCCAGGGCGCCGGCCTTGAGCGCCGCCTCATAAATCTCATCGATCTGTTGCGTCGAGATCATCGAGGTCAAACTCCTCTTCACACGCCAGGATTCATTAAGCAATCGGCCAAAATCTTCGTAGGCCGATGGCTCACCGGTAATGATGCTTAGCCCCTCCTCTACCATTTCACGCATCCTGATCAATTCTTTCCCTTTTTCCGGTGTCTTCCTAATTTGCTCAGACGCTATTTCCGATGCCATCCGGGAAAAGCCGGAGAAAAACAGCATAAAATGGCTCTGGAAAAAAGCCATTTTTTCACGGTTCAGAGGAACGTGCTGTACCAGGATCTTACGTTCGCCGCCAAAAATCACGTGGTTCAGGCCGCCAAAAGCCGATAAGGTCTGATCTTGAGAACCGACATTTTCCTTTATCCGTTCCTGTTCGATATATATCGCATTCAGGGCCAGCTGTCTTTTCGTGGCCATTTTGCCGGACAAAGCGTATAAGGAATTCAGCAGCCCAACCGTGAACGCCGAACTGGACCCCAGACCGGACATGGCCGGAAGATCGGCGTTATGCTGTATCTCAACCCCCTGATCCAACCCGATGAAATCCAAACACTCCCGGACCGAAGGATGCGCAATTTCCTTTATGGTTTTCGTTTCCTCACGGTGCGTATATCTAATGCGATACTTATAATCAAAAAATGGAGGCAGGAAACGGCTGGTCACATAGCAATATTTGTCTATCGTCGCGGCCAATACCTCCCCACCGTTCTCTTCATACCAGATCGGATAATCGGTCCCGCCGCCGAAAAATGAAATCCTAAACGGTGTGCGGCTAATGATCATCGGAGCTTCCCCTTTTGTGAAATGCCGCGATACCAGTCAACCGTCTTTTTGATCCCATCCGACAAAGACGTCTTGGCCTCAAAACCCAGGAGCTGTTTTGCCTTGGAAACATCAATAAGACGCTTTGGTATCATGCTCGGTTTAGAAGTATTGAATACGATCCGCACATCCTTATAATCATCGGCCGTGAGGATAGCGTCCAGAACGTCCTTGACGCTGACCGGCCGGCCGGTCCCGATATTGATTGGGGCAAACGTATCGATCTTCTCCATGGCTAAAAGCGTGCCTTCAACCAGGTCATCGATAAAGATCAGGTCCTTGATCTCGGTGCCGTCCCCCCAAACCTCGAGCGGGCTGTGCCTTTCCACAACCTTGCGGATCAAAGCCGGCACGACATGGGAGGTCTCCCATTCAAAATCATCGTAGGGACCGAAAATATTGGCCGGCCGGATGACCACGATCGGCATAGGCTCTTTAAGACGCTTGCCGTACATCTCGCATAGTATTTCCGTGAAACGCTTCATCCAAGCTACGAAAAAGTATTTGTCAAAGACCTCCCCTTTCATCATTTCATCTTCCTTGACCGGATGGTCAAAAGGCGGATAGACGGTGTTGCTGCTGAACCAAAGAAATTTCTTGACGCCGGCCTCATAGGCGGCTTCCAGTGTCAAGGTGTTCATGATGACGTTGGGCGTTACATGGACCAGCGGGGTCTTGGCCATGACCGCCGCTCCGGAAGTGTTGGCCGCGCACATGAACACGTAATCCATACCTTTCATGACGCGCCGGCAGTCTTCCGGCAGGCGAAGGTCGCATTGCAGATAATTAACGCGGCCGTCGGCGATCACCGCCGGCTTTTTGTGCAGGGTGGCGGTCACATTGGCGCCCCTAGCCAGCAGGGCGTTGATCAAATTGGCGCCGACAAAACCGGCGCCGCCGATGACCAGTACTTTTTTGCCTTTATACATATTTGCCCTCTTCATCTCTCTGCGAGAGAATCGGGTTCTTCAACGGCCACCAGAATTTAAACCGATCGTCATTCCATTTAATGGTGAACTGCCGTTTGGGATCGTAATAGGATGACTGCTTATAATGGAAGATCGATTTTTCGCTCAAGCACATATGGCCGTTGCCATGCTTGGGCGGCACCAGCACCTGATAATGGTTCCGGTCGGAAAGCAAAAAGGATTGCCATTTACCGAAATCCTTTGAGGCCTGGTCATAATTGACAACGACTAGATAGAATTTGCCGTGCAGGCAAGAGATCAGTTTCCAGGTTTCGGTATCGCCGTGTATGCCCTTGAGCACGCCGTGGTAGGCAGTGGAGATGTCCTCTTCCACAAAGTCAACTTTAACGCCTTTTTCCCGATAAAGATCATAATTGTAGATCTCGCAATATTCTCCGCGATGATCCTCAAAGGCGGTCGGTTTTATGAGCAAAACATCCTCAAGTTTGGTTTTGGTGATCTCGATCATCTATTTTCCCTCCTCCGCGAAATAGTTCTTACGCTGTAAATACTCTTTCTGATTGCCAACAAACCATTCCCAGGTCGTCTTTAGGCCGTCGAGCAGTGAAGTGGAAGGATCGTAATCGATCAACTGGCGGGCCAGCGAGATATCCATGACCCGCCGGGGAAATCCGGCCGGTTTGGATCCATCGAACTGGTAATTGAAGGTCAGGAATTCCCGCAAAGTTTCGACCAGAGCGCGGATAGTCTGCCCCTCGCCGCTTCCCAGGTTGACGAAATCGGACCGTGTCCCGTGGTGCAGGGCCAAAATAACGCCTTCGGCCACATCCCGGCTGTAGGCAAAATCCCTGATGGCCGAGCCGTCGCCCCAAATGACCACCGGATTTTCCTTATTGTAGATCCTAGACATCAGAGTCGGGACAACCATGGCGTTCTTGGGATCGAAATTATCGCCCGGGCCATAGACGTTGCACGGCCTGACGATAGCATAATTTTCGAGCCCGTACTGGATCTTATAAGCCTGGACCTGCAGCTCCGCCATGCGTTTTGCCCAGCCCGGGAACATATCCATGGGCGGCCCTTCGCGGTTTTCCGTCTCTTTAAAAACCTCCGCGCTCGAGTAAGCCCCGATCGAACTGGTATAAACGACCTTTGCGACGCGATTTAACCGGCAGGCTTCCAGTATATTTGTGTTAAACATCAACAGGGGGACAAAAAAGCTGGCTGGTTTGGTCTTCGTAACCTCAATTGAACCTTTGATGCCGGCGACATGGAAGACAAAGTCCATATCCTTGGTCACATCTTTGCAAAACTCATAACTTGTAAGATCTCCATAAACGTGCTCGGCCTTATCGTGGACCCTGATTTTATCTAAAGAAACGAGCTTAACGTGTGAGCCGCTATTGCAAAGGATGTCTACGATTTGTCTGCCAATTAATCCGGTTCCGCCGGTAACCAAGACATTTTTACCGACAAAACTTTTTAGGACGTCTTCTTTTATCATTTTTTTCCCTTCCCCTCGTTAGCAATTAAATCAATTTGCCCGCCGCTATATTGATCTGGGCCGCCAAACGACATACGAATAGACTTCATGGTACATCCCCCCAAAAAACGATCTTTGTGTTTTGAGAATCTCTATCCGCCCATCGGCTTCCAGTTGCCGTAAACGGGTAAGATAATTATTCAAATAGCCGCGCTTTTTGTGATAGCGTATGGCCAGATGATCAAGCAGATTGTTTTCATCATATAATTCCAATAAGCATTCCACATTAACGCAAAGCTTCGGTGATTTTCTCAAGAGATACTGCAGAAATTGCTCATGTTTATCCCCGACCTGCTCCAGAGCGGCAAACGTCAAAACCACGTCATTGTTTGAAATATTGTGATCTTCATTAGGATCGTAAAAGTCAAATACATCTCCTACTAAATTCCAACCGTTAACCTTGGCGACCTTATTTAAAAGGGTCTTAGATGCGGCCGCCCAATCTAAACCAAACAGCTTTTTTTCCGGGCAAAGTGGGGCCAAAAATGCTAGATTGAATCCCGTCCCGCAACCAAATTCATGAATCGCATCAGCATCCTTAAAATACTTGTCTAATATCCAGGCCAATAAAACCGTGGTGAAATTCAGCTCAAAATTCGGGTCTTTTGGGTAAACATAGTCTTTGTTTAACCTAACGGCTTGATTGGGCCGAATATATGCGGGAACCAGAGAGGCGATGGTGTTCCCGCTTTCCTCAAATCTCCGCAAATTTTCCGACCAACCCTTTTCCCAATCCCCTTTTCTTTCTTTACCGGAAACCGGCAGCTTGTCGGAACCGATCTTGTTCAGCACGTTAAATATGACGCGATCATATTCCTCCCGGCCAAGCAGCCGGTAGCGAAAATCGTTTTTTGAAATCAACTCGCGGCATTTTTCGGAAAAGTCGTCCGTTGTCGTGCCAAACATGCGCGCAAAATCATTAAGCGCTAGATCCTGGTATTCCGCGTTCACCTTGTCCACCATCCTTTATTTTGTCCCCACCAATCAATGGTTTCTTTAATCCCATCGTCAATTGTGTGTTTTGGGCTCCACCCCAGCGCCTGTTTTAATTTAGCACAGTCAAGCGCCCGGTAAGCAATGGTTGTCGGCTGCGTAGAATCATACTGAATGCGCGGCTGATAATTACAATGTTTCAAAACCGAGGCGACAACCTCACTGACTTTTATCGCCACTCCCGAGCCCACATTAAAAACATCGAATTTGATATCACTATTTAAAATAGTTATTATAGCTTCGGCAAAATCCTCCGAATAAATAACATCTCTGGTCACGTCCGGCCCCCCCCAGACGACAAAAGGATCCATTTTGTCCACCCCTTTGCGGACAAGCGCGGGAATAAAATTTGAAGTCTTTGGGTGAAACTTGGCATAAGGGCCAAAGACATTGGAAGCCCGCACCACGATCATGTCTTTCCCATAAGTTTTATGCCAATAACCGCACAGTTTCTCGACAAACCGGATGCTCCAGCCTAGATTAAAATAAGCGGCGTATGGATCCTTATTGTAATCAAGATCGTCTTCCTTGATAAAACCTTCCCGTTCCTGGTATATCGTGGATGAGCCGATATAAATCACCCGCTCGACCCCTTCAAGAAGAAAAGCCTCCAGCATTTTCATATTCATCGCGATATTATCATTGGAAAGGCCGCGGCCATGAGTAAAGGTATAGGCGTTTTCAGTGACCGCCGCCACCATAACCGCACAATCACAACCTGCCACAGCCGCCCGGCATTCATCCAGATCAAACAAATTCACATGCACATAATCAATATTGTCGTGTTCAATAAACGGCTGGCGCTCGTGATAAACCGCTTTGATTCTGGTGCCGGGACAGTTGGCAATGATATATTTTAAGATGGCGGACCCGACCAAACCGGTTGCTCCCGCCAAAAACAATTTCTTATTATTTAAATACATTAACGGCACTCCTTAAGGGCCGCGCTAATCGCTTTGCATATTCTGGATACTTTCTAAAATTCGTTATGACACGATAGGCATTTAAAAAAGACCGGCGAATTCTAATTCGTTTGATCTGCCGCGCGCTATCAACCAATTTTTCAAATATAAGAGGCGAATTACCCCGCCATTTGCCCCGCGGCCCCTGCGATTGCTCAAGTATCTTATAATCGGAAAAAGGCTCGACCGGTCTGGCCCGATTTAAATTGACCTTCCCGTCAACCACCCACAGGTTTTCCAGCAACGTCCTGTCATGGCCCCAATTATCGCTGCACAGGGTACTGCCGGACCTCTTTTTCATGACCTCTTCAACATAAACATCGCTTAGTACGACTTCTCCCCCCAAGGCAAGAACTCTCATCGTAATGTCAATATCAGACATGACAGCAATGAAATTCTTATCTTTGCCGCCGATATCCAGATAAAGCTTTTTGGACATGAACGGGCACATTGCCAAAAGCGGCGAGCTCGGATCTTTACTGCCGAAAAAATGCTGCTCGGTATGCATATCTATCCCATCCCGGACAAATCTGCACGATAATATCATCTTGCTGTTTTTATAAGATTTGTAGAGGCTATAAAGTTTATCTAACGGCCTGGGGGTTTTAAATTCTATATCATCATATATCTCCAAAATAAGATCGGCCCTGGCGTTGCGAACAGCCGCCTCAAAACATTGTGTTGGTTTTACCATAGACTTAATGAACCTAAAATTGGGCGGCAGGTCGAAATCCGGCTCGTTTGGCCCCACGAACACCATTTCAAAGCTGACGTCATTCTCTCCGATACTCTTGTATAGCCCCATCCAGTTTTGCGGCCTATGAGCTGAAGAATATATAGAAATCTGCGGCTTATTTGATGACGAACTATTGGTCATCTCTTCCCTCCATGCCCCGATATTTTTGGATTAAAGGCCATGGCAAATGCCAGCACCGCCCCCATGGCAACGACTCTGCCGTCGCTTATCGCCTTAAATATCTCTTCAGGGTCTAGCAAATGGAATTCCATTTCCTCAAGATCATCCGGGATCGGCTCCCCAACCTTGCGCGCTCCCCAAGCCAGGAAATAATGGGCTTTACCGCAGCCATAGCTCGCATTGCAAACATAAGCTCCCAAACTCGCCCATTCGTCAGCCTCGCAACCGGTTTCTTCCCTTAGCTCGCGTTTAGCCGCCGCCAGCGGCTCCTCGCCGGGCTTAATAAATCCTCCCGGAACAGCCACGCTAGCCTTGCCTATTCCGTGCTTGTACTGCCAAGTCGTGATGACCTTGCCTTCCGGCGTCAGCGCTACGATCGTGACGAATTCCTGCATTTTAACTTGATAATAATCGCTGATAATCCGGCCGTCCGGCAACAAAACCTCCTGTCTGGAAACCCTGATCCAGGGATCCGCGACAAGGAGCTCCTTATCTTTTATTGTCTGCCAGGCCTTGATCACTTATTACTCCACCACGAAATATGAGACCCTGGAGGTGTAGCGGTGCCTTTTTAACCGGATATTGTTCAAGCCGAAAACTTCCTGCAAGGCCAAGGTCTCCCCGGGCGAATCGTGATCGTTGAGCTCATCAAATCCCAGCACACTGCCTTTGACCAGGTGGGGCTTGATCGCCTGCAGGCATTTTTTGGTCGGTTCATAGATATCGAAATCAAAATACGCCAGGGCAACGATCGTGTGAGGATTTTTCTTTAAGTATTTCTCGATCTCGACTACGGCATCGCCGACAGCAATATCAAATTTCTTGATGTGATTAAGCGGATTGTCCTGCTCCTGTAATTCCATGACTTTTTCCAGGTATTGCGCATAATCATTGGTGCAAGAAACATTTCCGGCCTTCATCAGATCGGATGAGCCGTCCTTTTCATGCACGCTGGGGAACCCCTGGAAAGTATCGAACCCAACTATCTTGCGGTGGCGGTTGAACGGTTCGTAAATGCCGCGCAGAGCCGCAAAAACCGACATGTTCTGGCCCCAACGGGTGCCAAAATCTATCACCACGCCCTGGGTATCGACGATCTGCTTATAAACCTGGTCCATAAAAAGGATACGGGAGAGCGTTTTTGAGTTCAAAAACAACCCTAAATTGGAAAGGATCTGGTCTCCGGGGATCGGACAGTTCTTGAAATGTTTCAAGAATTTATCCCGGATCGTTTCCTCGCGCTCGTTGCTGTAGCTTTTTATCCCTGTTGCTTCCTTCATTCTCTTTTCCTCCCTTTTTATTTGCTGGCTTTTCCGCCAGAATTCCAATCCTGTCTGATGTACGAGGGAATGGGCCGATCACCATGAGCCAGCACCCAGGCCCAGTAGCGGATCCTTCCCTCGACCAGTTCATAATCATATTGGCCCGATGTGCGGACCAAACGCACCGGCTTAACGTTCTTTTCCGCCTTTAGATTCTCGGCCAGCTCCGCCGGCCCCGGAACATAACCCAGACGATTTTCTCTGGCCTGTTCGATCGTTTGATAGACTTTCCGGTTGCCCTCGCCCTGCACCGTAACTTTGATCCGGCTGGGCAAAACATCCTTTTCCGGTTGCAGAAAAACCCGGCCGATCACCTCCTGGTCCTTCGGATCAAGGTCAAAATCGGCAGCGGCCGCGTTCTCTTGCAAATGTTTCAAGCTTCCGGCTTTGGGAATGACCACCACCGGCTTTTTTGCGATCAGCCAGCGCAGGGCAATCTGAGCCGGGGTTTTGCCGTATTTTTTCGCCAAATCCAGGACCAGTTTCTTCTGCTCGGGGCCGTCCCCGATCCGCCCTTTATCCAGCGGGCTGTAACCGATGATAAAAACGTCATTGGCTTCACAATAAGGCAGGATCTCTTTTTCGATTATTCGGTCAAACAAATTGTATTCCACCTGGAGCGACGCGATCCGGTTGTTCTTCAACAATTGCCCGGCCCTTTTCACTTCCCCAAGATAAGAATTACCTAAGCCGATGAACCTGACCTTCCCGTCCTTGACCAGTCGCTCCATGGCGGCCAGTGTTTCCTCCAGAGGGATGGACGGATTGGGCCAATGGATCTGGTACAGATCGATATGGTCCGTCCCCAGGCGGCGCAAACTGCCTTCCGCCGCTTTGCTCACTTCGTCAGAGGAATTATGCCGCGGCGAAAATTTGGTGGACAACACGGCTTTGTCCCTGATCCCTTTGACGGCTTTGCCGACGATCTCTTCGGACCGGCCCCGATCATATTCCTCGGCCGTGTCGATCAAATTCATCCCCAGATCTATCCCGGCCCTGATCACCGATATCTGGCTGTCGTCCCAAGGGTATTCCCCCATGCCTTGACCGATCGCCGGCAACTTAAATGAATTATCCTTGGAATGTTTGATGATCATTTTCTTAAAACCCCGGCCACTGATTCCCTGTCGATCTTATAATACCGGTGCAACCATTCACGTGTGCCGTAAACAAAGCTCTGGACATCCGGCAAAGCGATCCGTTTTAGAGGGATATTGACCAGGTTATCAGTCAGTAACTCGCTGAGAATAGTGCCCAATCCGCCGACGATCGAATTTTCCTCAAGACTGATCAGACGCTCGGCTTTGGCCAACTGCTTAAATAGCTCGCTAGCCTCAACCGGTTTCAGCCTGAACAGGTCGATTACGCCGACATCGGGCATTTGATCAGCGATCTCCATAGCCACCTTAGTCATGTAACCGGTGCTGACGATGGTCGTTTCAGCCACTTCGCGCAACACCTTGAACCCTTGAGTTAGATCTTCGTTCCTGGAATAGAACTCCGGGAACATCCCCTTATCGATCCGGACATAGACCGGCGAGCTGGCCCGATACGCCGTTTTGGCGCAGGCCTGGGCGGAAGCGGCGTCCGCCGGGTTCAGAATCACCAGTTCCGGCAGGATCCTCATCACGGCAATATCCTGCATAGCATGGTGGGTCGGGCCGTCATTGCCAAAGGAAAGCCCCGAGCCGACACCGATAATGGTCACCGGCAAATTCAGACTACAGATATTCACCTTGATCTGTTCATAACAGCGCAAAGTAATAAAGGGAATGATCGCGTAAACAAAGACCTTTTTACCGCTTAAAGCCAGACCGGCCGCGACCGATATCAGGTTCTGTTCCGCCACGCCCACGTTAAGAAACTGGCCGGGAAAATCCTTCTTGTAGCGGCGCAAACTGAACGCATCGGCATCGGCCGTAATAAATATCACGTCCTTATCACCGGCCGCGATATTATATATTTCGTCGAAGAAGGCGTCCCGAATATCCACTTTTGCCATGCTCATTGCCGGACCGCCAATTCTTTTCTCGCTATTTCAAGTTCTTCCGGCTTAGGGATGGAATAATGCCACTTAACGCCGTTCTCCATGAAAGAGACTCCTTTACCCTTGACCGTATCGGCAATTATCATCAAGGGTCTTTCCAGTTGGCCCGCGTTTTGAAAAACGTCAAAGATATCCTCAAATGAATGCCCGTTGATCTTTTTGACCTCCCAGCCGCAGGCCCGGATCTTGTCGTCCATTCGGCCGGTGCCATCGTCTTCCTCGACAACATCGGTCACGCCCAGGCGGTTGCGGTCGATGATCCCGATAAAATTGGTCAGTTTGTGCTGGCTGATGAACATGATGGATTCCCAGATCGATCCTTCAGCGCACTCACCGTCGCCGATCAACACGATCGAACGGTAATCCTTTTTGTCCATTCTGGCCGCCAACGCCATGCCCGCGCCGATCCCCAGCGCATGGCCCAAGGATCCGGTATTGTATTCCGCGCCGGGCGTATCGATATTGAGCTGTCCGCCAAGGCTGGAATCGTTACGGCCGTAACCTTCCAGTCGGGAGGCCGGCAGCATGCCCAGATCGACCCAGATGTGATACAAAGCCAAACAGGCGTGCCCCTTGCCGATCACGAACCGGTCGCGGTCTTCCCACTTTTGGTTCTGCGGATCAAACCGCAGTAATCGACCGTAGTACAGGGCCACTAGTATGTCGGTACAAGAAAAGGTCCCTCCCAAATGTCCCAACCGCGTTGCCGCTACTGTTTCCAGCACCCTGCGACGAATAATTTTCGCCTTATTCTCCAAATCCCTGATTTTAGATTGCATGCTATTTACCCTGTTTTATCGGAGTAATGATCTTTTGCTTATTATCGGTCACGACCTCGATCAGCGCCGGCCCTTTTTGGCCGATCACTTCCAAGATCTTCCGGTCAACATCTTCATATTTTTCGATCAGATGGTACGGCAGGCTAAAAGCGTCCGCTACCTTCTGGAAATTCAATAATTCATCGCAGCCAACCTGGTCAGAGCCGATATACCGGCCGTCGCAGACAGAATCCTGGGTATTGCGGATGGAGACATAACCGCCGTTGTTGATAACAAAGATCTTGAGGTCGAGCTTGTAACAAGATACGGTTTTCAGCTCCTGGATATTCAGTTCGATCGAACCGTCTCCCGTCACGGCCAGAACCTGGGCCTTTTTGTCGGCTGCGCAGCAGCCGATGCCCAGCGCCACCGAAAGCCCCATTGAGGCAAAAGCCCCGGAGGTGATCTCCCTTTGACCTTGTTCGAACCGGAGCGCCTGGCCTGTGGCGTAATAGGACGATCCGGCATCGCTTACAAAAACGTGGTTCTTGCCGGAAAGCGCGTCCAGTCGGCTGACGAAATAATACAGATCGATCGGGTTTCGCTCGTACCCGCTGTCAATCAGAGGATAACGTGCTTTGTATCCCTGGCAGGTTTTCATCCATTCCTTGCGGGCAGCCGACCCGATATCGGCCTTGGCCGACAATTCCCTGATGAACAGTCCGGCATCCGCCTGGATCGGCAGGTCAACTTTCACAGCAGGTTTTTTCAGCTCCGCCTGATCGATATCAACCATGACGATCTTCGCCTGGCTGGAAAAGGCGTCAAGATTTTCACCGACAAAAGGAACGCTCAAACGGCTGCCGATGCTGATGATCAGATCGCTTTCTTTCATGATCAAGCTGGTAAAGCGCATGCCCTTCATGCCGCCGTGACCTAAATTATTACGGTGGGAATACGGCAGGATATCCTGCCCCAATCTGGAGGAAATGACCGGCACATCCAAGGTTTCGACCAGTTTCCTGAACTGCTCGACCGAGCGGGAGATCCTGACACCCTGGCCAGCAATGATCAGCGGCCTTTTAGCGTTCTGCAGCATGGCCACGACCTGATCGATCTGGCTGCCGATCTCATCGGTACGGCCCGCCGTCTCCGGCTGATAACCTTTCATTTTGGTTTCATCAACCATGGCGCATTGCACATCAAGCGGAATATCCAACCAGACAGGTCCGGGACGCCCGGTTCTTGCCAAATGGACAGCTTTCTCCAGGTGATACCGGATCGATTCCGGCTCATTGACCATTTCCGCGTATTTGGTCAGCGACTTGACCACCTCGACAATATTGATTTCCTGCGTGCCGAAAGTCCTCAATTTGCCGGATTTGTTGTTATAAGAAGTATATTTGCGGGCCACCTGGCCGGAAATGATCATAATCGGGGCAGAGTCTACCCAAGCTTCGGACAAGCCGGAAACCGCATTGGTCCCGCCCGGTCCGGTAGTCACATAGACCACGCCCAGGTTCTGGTTCAGCCGGGCATAAGCCTCGGCCATCATCGGCGCCGCTGCTTCGTTCCTGACACAGATCGCTCTTAAGTTCTTATTACAGGCGACTCCGTCATCAAGATAGATCGAACCGCCCCCGGAAAGCATAAAAATGTCCTTAACCCCCTGCCGATGAACGAAATCAGCGATATAATCAGCGACTCTTATCATAAGTTTCTCCAATTTGCCTCACAAGATTTTTTTCATCTTTGCCAGCGCTGTTTCGATCTGCGGCACCCTGGTGCTGGCATAGCACATGCGGACATAGCCCTCACCGAACTTGCCAAAACAATTGCCGGGCAAAACGCAGACTCCGGCATCTTCAAGCATTTTATCGGAAAATTCATCGCTGCTCATACCTGTCCGGCGGATGTTCGGGAACGCGTAGAACGCGCCGTCAGGTGTGGCGCAGGAAACGCCGGGCAGCTCGTTTAAGCCGGCCACCAGAGCGTCGCGCCGGGACCTAAGCTCGATGTTTCGCTCATTTACGATCGCCTGGTCGCCTAAAATTGCGGCAACCCCGCCATGCTGAACGAAAGCCGGCAAACAGGAAAAAATCGTTTGAAGCAAAAGCCCCATCTTTTTGATCAAAGGCTCGGGCCCGACGGCGTAACCAATCCTCCACCCGGACATAGCATAAATCTTTGAAAGGCTGTTGAGGATAATGGTCCGCTCCCTGCAACGGTCGACCACAGCCGGCGAGAAGTGTCTTTTCTCAAAAACGATCTTGGCGTAGACCTCATCGCTTAAGAGATAAATATTGTGTTCCGCTGCGATGCGGGCAATTTCCAGCAACTCCGCCTCTTTCATCACGGCCCCGGTCGGATTCTGCGGCGTATTGACAATGATCAATCTGGTCCGCTCGGTGATCTTTTCATTGATCTCCGCAGGATCTAGGCAGAAACCGTTGCTTTCTCGAAGTGGGATCCCCACCGGCACCATGCCATTGTAGTTTAAAACCGAATGGTAAGTCGGGAAACCCGGATCCGGATAGATCACTTCTTCGCCGGGATTTACGGCGCAGCGAGCCACAAAATCAATAATGGCGTTGGCGGGACAGATCAGGACCTGCTCCAGCCGGGGCTTGAACCCCCAGTGCTGGAGGGTGTACTCGGCTACCGTTTCCCTAAACTCAAGGACGCCCATGGAATTCGTATAGTGGGTCTGGTTATTATCCAGCGACCGCTTGGCCGCCTCTTTAACGTGAACCGGCGAATCAAAATTAGGATCGCCGATCTCAAAATGGATTACGCTTTGGCCGGACCTTTCCTTCTCGGTAGCCTTGGCCAGCAAGTTGAACATCGGCTGGCCAATAAGGCCATCGGTGATCTTGGAAAGCAGCGGCGATCCCACCCGCTGCGCAGAGGAGCGATCAGCAATCGGTTCCATCGTCCTTCCCTTAGATCCCGTCATATCATTCTCCATCAGCCGCAAGCATCCACGATTATTTTAACAACGTCATCCTCGGCCAGGCCGCTGAGCTCATGCAAATACTTGCGATCGCCAACCTCAAAACAATATTTATCCTCAAAACCCAGGCCCCGAACTTTAAGCCCCTTTTGGCCTAGTTTACTGTTGACGAAAGTCGACACCAAACTATCCAGTCCCCCCTTGCCCAAAAAACCTTCCTCAATCGAAAAAATATTTTTATATTTGCCCAAAACCGTCGCCAGTTTTTCCGCATTGAAATGTTTTAAGCTAAAGAAATCGATCACTCCCGCATCGAGACCGAGAGCTTCCAGCTTCTTTTTCACAGCAACAGCGGTATGGGTCATATATCCGGTCGCAATGATACAGTTGTTTGCCGCGCTGTAAATTTCGCAGAACCCGTCAAGAACAGGGATGTCCCTGCCGCCATAGATCGAAGGCAGTGGTTTGCCGTCAAGCCTGATATATTTGGGCGCTCTGACAGCCAAAGACAGATCGACCATTTTTGTCACCAGCGCATTGTCGCTCGGCGACAGGACATGCAAATTGGGCAGCATCCTCATGATCCCGATATCTTCCAGGCAGTGGTGTGTCGGCCCGGTCACGTCATAGCTCAAGCCTGCCCCCACACTGATCAGGTTTACATTGATCTCTCTCACCTGGGACAGCATGGCCAGATTGATCCTGATCTGTTCATACGATCTCATGGCCAGGAACGGCGCAATGGCATACGCATAAACAGTAAAACCTTCCAGCGCCAGGCCGGCGCAGACATTGATAAGGTTCTGTTCGGCGATCCCAACATTGATAAATCTTTCGCCGCACTGCCTCCTTATGGCATCCAGAGCCGGCGCCCCAAAATCGGCGGCAACAAAAAAGATGTTCTTGTCCACCGCCATACGGCCGCCGAGTTCTTCAATAAACACATCGCGCATCGCCTTATTACTCATCACGTTGCTCCATGGCGACCAGCAAGGTTTCAATTTCAGCGCAGTTCAAGGCCTTAATGTGACAGAGCGAATCGCTTTCCAGCCTCGGCACACCTTTGCCTTTGACTGTATCGGCGATCAAGACCTTGGGCTTGTCCAGATCGGAGCTTTTCAATTGCGAAAGGCCAGCGTGCAGGGCCTCCACGTCATGACCGTCAACCCTGGTCGCCTGCCAGCCAAATTGCTCAAACTTATCCTCCAGAGGTTCCAGTGCAATGATTTTCTTGCAATAATCAAGCATGCAAATCTTATTATTATCAATGATAAGTATCAGATCGGATATTTTATTGTGCCCGGCAAACATGATCGCCTCCCAGACAGAACCCTCATTCAATTCGCCATCCCCGGACAAAACAAATACTTTACTTTCCTGTCCCTTGGCTTTTAAGCCCAGCGCCATCCCGCAGGCAACTCCCAAACCATGTCCCAGGGATCCATTGATGGTTTCAAACCCAGGTATGGAGCAATCCGGGATATCCCCCAGGATCGAACCTTTTTTGCCGACTTTTGAGAGCTGTACCGCATTAAAAAAACCAAGGTCGGCAAGGATCGGATAGAACGAGACAGTACCATGAGCTTTGCTGATAATAAAACGATCCCTGTCCGACAAATATTCGTCCCGGCTGTCAAATCTCAATATCCCCCCATAATATAGAACGCATAACAACTCTATGCAGGAAAGAGCCGAAGCAATGCGGATGCCCGGGGCTATTTTATGGATCCGCAAGGTCTCGCTTCTGACCCATCGGCTCTTGCGCCGGATAATTTCCAGCAAGTCCATTTTGGCTATTTTATTATTGTCAATGCTTTCCATGGGTTCCTCTTTAATTCGTCGCGCCAAAATACGAGCATGTCCTCCAAGGTCCTTTCAAATGGGATTTCCGGACGCCAGCCAGTTTCCGCCTTGAATTTGTCTACGCACGGGACCTGCAGCGTGACATCGGAAGGACGAATCAATTTTTGATCAACGACGATCTCAAATTTGGTCTTTGAAAAGTTCAGCAGCATATCCAATGCTTCGCCGATCGTCATGGTCCGATCTCCGCCGATATTATAGACTTCTCCTGGACGACATTTATTCAGTAAAATCCAATAAGCGCGCACAGCATCCCTGACGTCCGAAAAGGTTCGCACTGACTTAAGATTGCCGACCCGAACAGTCGCCGGCCCAAGCCCCAGTTCACCGGCGGCAACTTGTTTGGCAAAGAAGGACATGGCAAAGACATCGCCCCTTTTCGGGCCGGTATGGGTGAACATCCTCGTTCTTAAAGTTTTGATCTTGTATGAAAGCCAATATTGCAGGGCGACCATGTCTTCGCCCACCTTACTTACGGCATAGGGCGAGGCCGGCCGCAGCGGACAGGTCTCTTTGATCGGCAGGTCCCTTTCGGTGACCTGCCCGTAAACTTCGGACGAGGAACAAATGTGTATCAGTGGATCGACCTTAGTGATCCTGACAGCCTCCAATAAATTGGTGGTCCCGATGACATTGGTCCACAATGTATGAATGGGCGAATTAAAACTGGTCAAAACATAGCTCTGCGCGGCAAGGTGAAAAATATAATCCGGCCTAACAGCTTCAAGGCTTCTGACCAGCGAACTCAGGTCCGTCAGATCCGCCTCCATCATATGCACTCGATCATATACATTGGAAAGGTTGTCCCTCGGGCTCCGCCAGCGGCAAAGCCCGTAAACTTCGTAACCTTGTTTTAGGCCGACAATATATTCCGCTAGATGACTTCCAACAAAACCCGTAATGCCCGTTATTAAAACTTTCTTGCGATTTTTCACCGTTTCAAGTTTCCCCAATACTCAAGGCCAAAAGCTACTAAAGTTCCACCAAAAAGCCCCAATACCGCACCTAACACGAAATTTAAGAATATCTTTGGTTTTATTGGTTCGGAAGTTGGCTCCGCGGGATCGATCATAGAGAACGGCTCCACTTCCTTGGCCTCCTCCAATTTTGCGTTTTCATATTCCCCCCGCAGCATGGTATAAGATGAATTCTGTATCTCAAATTCTCTTCTCAAGCGTCCGAAATCAACCCCCTGCAAATCCGACAGGGCGGGAGCAATCATGGAAAACCTTTTCAGAGCTTCCTCTGCGCTCTTCAGGTTCCGTTCAAACAGGGGTAATTGGCTTTCGATATATTCGCGTTTTTTCCGAGCTTCGGTGTAATTCATTTTTTGCCAATATTCCGCGCCGGCCCGGGCATAGGCGTTGGCAATATCCGCTGAAAGGACAGGATCATCGGTTACCACTTTAATTTCAAATAGTCCCATATTATCCGAAAACTTTGCCATAGTCAGGACCTTAGTTACTAGATCCTGTTTCCTGACTTTGGGAGAATCCCATCCTTTGATCCTTTTTGCCAGATTGGCACCATCCAGAACGTACTCGGCCACTGCGCGGCTTTTGATCAATACAGGAAAAGTTCCGCCCTCGCGCGGTGTTATATTTACACTTAAAAGCGCAGTCAAGGCATTTTGTGAGCCCAGTGTGGCAGTATTACCCTTTAACAACAGTGCCGCTTTGGCTGCATATGAGTTTTTCTTTGATAATGATGGCCATCCAATTATTAATGATGAAACCACGACAATAACTAAAATCAAATTCCACCTGGGGGCTAAAATCTTAAGGTATTTACTGATATCGATTTCGTCTTCCATTTTTTTCCTCCTTACTTAATAAAAGTGTTGTAAAGCGCCAATATTGTGAATATGGTCGTTGAAAAACTTCCCAAGTCGGTAAAGTAAATGAATTGAGCCGGGATATTGATCACATCCCCCGGTTCGATCACCATATCCTTTGAGGTATTGCCGTTAAATATCACATCGGAACCGTTAATGTAATATTTTTGGTTTTGGCGAGTAATGGTAGCCATCGATAAATTGGCGCGGGGAGAGGGCCCTCCCGCATAGCTTATATAATCAGTGAACCGCTTGCCGGGAAGATATTCGAATCGGCCGCCCCGGGGAACCTCTCCATATACGGAAACAAATTTCTTTTCCCCAATATAAAGCGGTTTATCTTCCGAACCGGTTAAATAAATCTGCACCCGCCTAGGCTGGCTCAGCAGGAAGGAAAAGGTATATTTTTCGGAATATATCTTCTTTATTTTTTCGTCAATAGTCTGTTTGGCCTGGGGGATGGTCAATCCTACAACGTTTATCTCTCCAACCTTGGGAAAAAATATTTTCCCGTCAGGGCCAACAATCAATTTATTTTCAATGGCCAGCGCATTGTCCCCGATTATTAAATTGGCCTCCAACTGATCTCCCGGGCCTAATATATAATCTTTTTCTATAATGGTATCCCCCACAAAATAATTGGTGTTATTACTGACCGTGTCTCCTCCTTCCTGCGCAAAAGTAACCGCTGCCAATCCAATATTTGACAACATGCCCACCAATAAAACTAGAGCAATTTTTCTACACATAATTTCCTCCTTTATTCCACCATCTCAAATTTTTTCTTTACCCCGTTCCTCACCTTTTGAAAAGCTTTTATCGCCCCGGCCTGTACCTTGGGATTAAAAAGGGCCAGTATCTCCCTGCCCAAAATGCGGTATTGGCCCCCGACTTTATATGCCGAAATCACGCCTTTTTTGATCAGGCGCAGGAAAGTGGACTTGGAGATCTTAAGAAGGGAGAGGGTTTCCTGGGCAGTGTAAATCTCGTGTTCGCGGACTTCAAGATTCATATAGGACAATTATAAGGACTATACCATATATTGTCAAGCGGTATTTAAAAGTATCAAAAGGTGTCAGCCGGCTTCATGCCGGGAGGGAGAATTCTGGGGTATCAGACGGAATTTATACTTACATAAATAGTAAAGCAAGCTCATTATATGCTCACGGGTTTCCCGACTAAAAGGGGCGTTGGCGCTTTTACGCCGGTGCCGGTGGATCATGGCCGCGTCAGCCAAAAAGCGCACTTTCAATCCCTTATCCCACATGCGGTAGCACCAATCCACATCATCAAAATACATAAAGAACCGCTCATCCATCGTCCCCACCCTCTCGACCGCTTCTCTCCTGGCCAGCAGGCATCCACCCAGGACCCAATCCACTTCCCGGCTGGTCTTATGGTCCCAATCTATCATTAAGAACTCTCTTTCCAGGGAGCTGCCCACCAGCAATCCCCGTAAGGGGGTGAAACGGTAAAGGATGGTCCGCAGTGAGTAGAATGTCCGGGCGGAATACTGCAGGAAACCGTCGGGATAAAGCAATCTACATCCCGCCAGGCCGATCTTCCGGTCTTCTTCCATCTCATTCAGGGCGGATTCCACGGCTCCTTTAGGAACGATGATGTCCGGATTAAGGATAAGATAATAATCGGCTTCTTTTAGGGCTGCCAGTCCCTGGTTCACTCCCCGGGAATAGCCGATATTCGCTTCATTGGAAATGAACCTGATATCTTTTTGCCCGCTTAGATATTGCCGGCTCCCATCGGTTGAGGCATTATCTACCACCACTATCTCGGCGGGGCATTTGATCTCCGCTTTTTTCAGTGAATTGAGCAGTTCCTTCAGCTCTCCCAAATTATCCTTATTGATGATGATCATTCCCAGATTAACGTTCCGATTCTTTAGGGGGACTTCCCGGTCAAGGACCGCCGGCTGGCCGGCAGCCGTCCCGGCCCGCGCCTTTTTATTTAATAAGATATGAAGACCGCTTATCCCCAGGGTGGCAAAGACCCAAAAACCGAATATTATCCCCCGGGATACCCAGAGGTCTTTCCGCAGATACATGGCGGTCAATAACACCACTCCGCCCAGTGAAATCACACCCCAAACACCCAGGATTTCCTCAAGGACGGCTCTGCGGACTTTACCTTCATAATATCCCAATATCCAGAAAAGGAACAAATAAAAAACGCACAGGCAGAGCAGCATTATGAGATAGTTCGGCATGAACGCCAAAGGGGATTCATTGGGAAAATGTCCGATCAAAATCCGCAATGCGAATGCCAGCCCAAATGAAGCAATAATTATAAGCTGATCGCCTACAATTTTAAGCATTAATATCCCTTTGAGCCCATAATAGTCCCATGGCCAGCCAAGTATAATTATGGGCTAGGATCCCAAAGCTCAAGCCATGGACCATAAGAGCAACAACTGAAGCATAACACCCCACCCCCAGTATGGTCCTTGGCCAGGATCTTATCAATATTAAAAGCATTATTGCCAAGAAGGCAGCCATGCCCAATATCCCGGTTTCCGCCAGGACCTCCATATAAGCATTATGCGTCTTCTCCTGATAAGGTTTCTGCGGTGTTCCCGATGGTTTATATTCATTGTATAAGAAGCCATAATTTCCCGGCCCCACCCCCAAAAGCGGTTTGGCCCTGAACATATTTACCGCTGTTTGCGCCATCCAGACCCTTTGCAGTTTATCATCGAAACGATTCACAATATCCCCGCGATATTTTTCTGCATCCTGCCCCTTGATCGATTCCTGATAGACCGCAGCTTCATTTTTGATGTTCCAGAACCTCAATTTTGAAAGATATTTATCAAAACCTGCAAGATAAGGCGGATAGATCCAGGAAAAGACCATTAGACAGCCAATGACTAGTATGAGAATTGCGGCCAGGCTTAAGCCCCACCTGACCGAAAGATATTTGAACCCGAATATCCCTATGAACACTATTCCTGCCAGGGCTCCCAACCAGGCCCCCATGGAAAAAGTCATGGTTAAGGCCAAACTAAATATAAAAGCCATAAGATAATTCTGCCAGCCGGGCCTCTTGATCAATAGGACTAAAGAAAGCGGCCATCCCAATAACAGAAAATTGCCGAAGACCTGGGGTTCGGTGGCGGTCCCGGCGAGGCGGGGAAAAAGGTTGATCGCCATGGTATTTTCCTTTAACAGGCCGGTCATATGGCCTAAAACCATTATTATTCCCCAGATAGCTGCCGCCGCCGTTGAGAAAATGATGATATTTAGCGATCTTTCATATCGCTCGGTTGAACTCACTGCTTTTCTTGCCAACCAGATAGTCAGGATATTCATGAAAAGATATACCAGCACGAATAGATTATAGATATGTGGCATTTTCATCCTTGCGGCCCAGGAGATGGGCGTCTGCTCCGTTATATTCCAATTGATCATCAAAGACGCTCCGTTAATGAGGAAAAAGCTGACCAATAGAATATTAATAAGATCCCATTTTATACGGAGCTTATCTTTGAGTATCCAGAAAACAAATAACGCCGCAATTATCGCGTAATAGAAAAAGCCATAATAAAAAGGCGGGCGCAGAACAGCTTGCCAGGGGGACACGGAGAGAAAAGGCATCAGTATCAATAATAAATACCAGAGGTTATGTGCCATGTTTGATCATTTCCTGGTACAACTTCCAGGTCGCTTCTGCGGTCTTTTTCCAGGTGAAAGTTCGGGACTGCTTAAATCCTTTTTCGATCATATTCTGGCACAAAGCCCGGTCATTTAAAAGCTTTTCTATGGCCTGGGCGATCTGCCGGGGATCCTGGGGATCGATGAACCAGGCCGCTTCCCCCAAAACTTCGGGTAAGGAAGCTACCCGGGAAGCAATAACTGGCGTGCCGCAGGCCATGGCCTCGAGCGGGGGGAAGCCGAAACCTTCGTAGAAAGATGGATAGATAAAGAGCTCCGCCAGGTTATAGAGCTCCACCAGGTCCTCATCCGACACGTACTTTAAATAAAGGATATTGGGGTGCTTTGCCATCGCATTTAGGATATCCCTTGTCAACCAGCCCAACTTGCCGCAAATGACCAGGCCTAGATCGGGCTCCTTCTTTGATATTTCAGAGAAAGCTTCTATGAGGCCTTTGAGGTTCTTTCTTGGCTCCACAGTCCCCACGAACAAAAGAAACCTCTTAAAGCTATATTTTCTCTTTCTTCTCTCTTTTTCCGCCTCTCCCAGATCCAGCGGCTTGAACTTATCCGCTATCCCGTTATGAATGACTTTGACTTTTTCCTCTGGGACACTGTACTTTTCTATAAGATCCTGTTTAGTAGCCTGCGAGACGGCTATGATCTTATCCGCCCTATTTATTGAACTGGGGGCCAGCAGGTTCTTATACCATCTTTTGGTGAAGTTATAGAACTGCGGATATTTTACAAAGGCCAGATCGTGAACGGTGATGACCGTTTTGGCATGGATCGGCCAGAGCGGCAGGATATGGTCGGGAAAATGCACCAGTTCCAATCGCCGATTGTTCATGTCAAAAGGTATAACCAACTGTCTGCTGAAAGATGGATTCAGGATCAGCGGTCCGGAGAATTCTATCAGCTCATCACTTTTAGAAAATCTCCTAATTTCAGGCAATATATTACTTAGATAATTCTCAATTCCGCTGAAATCGCGAACCGCAAGCTGTAAGGTATCAATCCCTATGCGCATGGCCAACCTCGGTCATCAACTGGACAAATTGCCGGGCAACATTATCCTCGTTGAAATAAACCTGATAAGTTTCCCTTCCATTTTTCAACAATCGAAAATAGAGGCCCTTATCAGAGAAGAGCATTTTTATCTTTTCCGCAAGCTGACGTTCGTTCCCAAAATCAAAGAACAACAGGTTTTCGTCGTCCTTGCCCACATCCGCCATCACTCCGGTACGGGTGGAGATCACCGGTTTGCCGAATTTTAAGGCTTCCGAAAAAACCAAAGGGGAACTCTCACTTTGAGAAGCGATTACCACCACATCCAGTCCTTCGTATATGGATCGCAAAGATTGGTTTTCTACGAATATAATATTTTCACTTAATTTCATTTTTTCGATATAGTTCTTAAGTTTATTAAAATAAAAATAGTTAGGCGAATATCGGCGACAATTTCCATAAATATATCCTTTGACCGGCAGGCCCTCCTGGATTAATTGCCCAATAGCTTTGATAAAGGTCGCTTGGCCTTTGAGCGGATAGATCTTGCCTATTATCCCCACCTGAAAATATTTTTTATCCGGGTGACGGGCGATCTCTTGAGCTGCCTCACTATCGTAGACGCCCGAACGAATAATCTCCACCTGCCGTTCCTTTATTTCCAACAATGAATTCTTTATTGTGTTTGTTTGGCACATTAATATGTCGGCATGTTTAGCTAATAAATAAAACAGCCACTTCCGTAGTTTAGGATTATCATAAAAGTAATCTTCTAGAATAAATACCACTAATTTTCTTCTGGTCAAGACCGCTGCCAGAACTGCCGATAGCTGAATACTGCTATTAACATAGACAATATTAACTTTGTTTATCAGGATAGCTTTGATGCATAACAGAGCATTTATCAATAGGGTTAAAAGATATAGCGGCCCACGGACAATAAAAAAGAGGCCTCGGACTCGAGGAATAAACTCTATGCAGAACAATGACTGGACCACTTTGAAATTCAATTTCAGCTTTGGATACAAGCTACCCCGGGGAAAAGCCCCAAAGACCTCGAACCGATCATCCGCCTTTAGCCGCGACGACAAAAACCAGAAGGTCTTTTCCGCCCCTCCCATATCCGAGCTGGGACTGGTCATGAGAACATTGATCTTTATTTGTTCGGACATGATTAGGACCGGTCTTTCCTGAAAAAATTGATTGTCCTATTTAATCCTTCATCCAGGTTGATCTTGGGCTCCCAGCCTAATATTTTCTTGGCTTTGGAGATATCGGGACGGCGCTGTTTTGGATCATCTTGCGGCAGAGGTTGATAAGTAAGCTGGGCTTTGCTGTCCAGTAGCTTTAAGACCTTTTGTACCAGTTCCAAAATAGTAAATTCGTCGGGATTGCCCAGATTAACGGGCTGGTGCTCTTCAGAGAGCATTAACTTATATAACCCCTCCACCAGGTCCGAAACAAAGCAGAAACTGCGGGTCTGCTTGCCCTCCCCATAGATCGTAAGTTTTTCACCACGCAAGGCCTGGTTGATAAAATTCGGCACTGCCCGGCCGTCATTTTTCCTCATGCGCGGCCCGTAGGTATTGAATATTCGAACGATTCGGGTATTAAGATGGCGGGTTCGATGATAGGCCATGACCAGGGCTTCGGAAAATCTCTTGGCTTCATCATAAACACTGCGTGGTCCAACCGGGTTCACGTTCCCCCAATAGTCCTCTTTTTGCGGGGATACATCGGGGTCTCCATACACTTCGGAAGTTGAAGCCATGAGATATTTGGCCCCATGCTTTAGGGCCATTTCGAGCGTATTAAAAGTACCTAAAGAACCGACTTCCATTGTTTCTATTGGGTGTGCAAGGTAATCCACGGGACTGGCGGGAGATGCAAAATTAAGGACAAAATCGATTTTATCTTTAATATCCTTTGAATCTGAAACATCATGTTCGATGAACTTTAATTTGGAATTCCCCCCATGCTGCTTGATATTGTTTAACGTCCCGGTGAGAAGATTATCGAGAATAATGACCTCGTGCCCTTCGGAGAGCAGCTTATCGGTGAGATGCGAGCCGATGAACCCCGCCCCGCCGGTGAGGACCACCTTCATCTGCCGACACCAAAATAGCTGAATCCCAATTCCCTCATCCGCTTGGGATCGTAAATGTTCCGGCCGTCAAAAATGACGGGCTTTTTCATGAGTTTCTTGACCTTTAAGAGGTCCAGGTCGCGGAACTCGCCCCACTCGGTGGCCACCACCACCGCTTCGGCTCCCTCGATCGCTTCGTAAACCTTATTGCAGAAGGTCAATTGCTTCTCGACCTTCTTCGCGGTCTTTTCGGCCACCGGATCGTAAGCCGTGATCCGGGCGCCCTTACTGATGAGCCGGTCGATTATCTTTAGGGAAGGCGCGTCGCGCAAGTCATCGGTCTCGGGCTTAAAGGCCAATCCCAGGACCGTGATCTTTTTGCCCCGCAGATTCTTCATTTGTTTTTCGATCTTGCCGACAAAAGCATCCACCTGGTAATTGTTCACCTCATGGATGGCGTCCAGAATCTGCGGATCGTAGCCGTGCTCCCGCGCCAGGTGCATGAGAGCTAATATATCTTTGGGAAAACAGGAGCCACCCCACCCAATCCCCGCGTTCAAGAACTCACGTCCGATCCGATGGTCCAATCCCACGGCATTGGCCACTTCCTCCACATCGGATCCCACCCGCTCGCAGATGCCGGCGATCTCGTTAATAAAGGATATCTTGGTAGCCAGGAAGGCATTGCTGGCATACTTTATCAATTCGGCCGACTTGATGGAGGTGAAGATCATATGGGCGTTCAGGGAGCGGTACAATTCGCCGATAACATTAAAGGCCCGATTGTCCGAGGCGCCGATCACTATGCGGTCGGGATTCATAAAATCCGAGACCGCCGAGCCCTCGCGCAAAAACTCCGGATTGGAGACCACCGCGAAGTTCTCTTTCCTCACTCCATTCTCAAGCAATATCTTGGAAACAATATCCCCCATTCCCACCGGCACCGTGCTCTTGTTGACAATGACCTTAAAAGACTTGGGATTGATGGCTTTCGCTATCCCCTTTGCCACCGCCATGACCGCCGAAACATCCGCTTTGCCGTCTTCGGTGGATGGGGTGCCGACGGCGATGAAAATGATCTCGGAACTTTTAGCTGACCTGCTTAGATCGGTCGAAAAAGACAGCCGGCCGGCCTGGGCATTGCGATGAACGATCTCCTGCAGGCCCGGCTCATAAAAGGGGACCTGGCCTCGATTGAGGCCCAGGACCCTGGGTTTGTCCTTATCAACGCAGATGACCTCGTTGCCCAGGTTGGCAAAACAGGCCCCGGTGACCAAGCCCACATAGCCGGTGCCAATGACCGCTAACTTCATGCCTACATTATACTATGCGCGGGGATGGGTCTTCAAATAGACCTTCTTCAGTCGGTCGCGGGAAACGAAAGTATAGATCTCGGTGGTCGCGATATTGGAGTGGCCCAGCATTTCCTGCACGGTCCGCAGATCGGCACCCCTCTCCAAAAGGTGGGTGGCAAAAGAATGCCGGAGGGTGTGGGTAGAGGCCTTTTCTTTGACCCCTGATTTGCGGACATATTTCTTGACCAGGTTCCACAAGGCCTGGCGGGACAGCCTGGTTCCGTTGCGGTCCAGAAAAAGCGCTTTATCCTCGATCTTCGGTCGGCCTTCTTTCAGGTATTTTTCCAGGGCCGCTTTAGCCGATTCCCCGATCGGCACGATCCTCTCTTTCCCTCCCTTGCCGAAACATTTAACAAAGCCGGCTTCGAGATTGACATCATTAAGGTCCAATCCGATAAGTTCCGAAGCGCGCAGTCCCGCGGCATAGAGCATCTCCAGTATCGCCAGGTCCCTGAAATTATCTTTGGCCGGGGCTTTTAGCAGGTCGAAGACCGCCTTTACGCTCAAGGCCTTGGGCAGGCGCTTGCCGATCTTGGGCAATCTAAGGTCGGCAGTGGGATCGGATTTAACTTTTCCTTCGGCCAATAGATAATGATAGAAGGATTTTAGGGTGGCATGCATGCGCATCTGCGAAGCCGGGGAATACCCCGCATCGCTGATCGTTTTTAAATATTCCTGGACCAGCTCGCGATCGGCGTTCCTTCCGCCCAGGAACTTTTTGAATTTCTTGAGATCACGCCCGTAATTGGAAAGTGTATGTTTGGAATAACCTTTCTCGAAATTCAGGAAATCCAGGAACTCGCGGATCAGCTCATCCATTTGGCGATCGCTATGCCGACGATGGTCTTGTTATCCTTGATACGCCCGTTCTTGACCATGCGCCAGGCCGAAGAGAGAGGCAATTTGGCGACCTTGATGTGCTCGTCTTCTTCGTATCGCTGAACGGCCTTTTTGATGTCTTTAGTAATGAAATAATGGAATTTCTCGGTGGAATATCCGGGAGACATGAAAGCCGAGAACACTTTCTTTATTTTTCCGGCCTTATAACCGGTTTCTTCCTCCAACTCCCTTTTAGCCGCCGCCGCCAGGTTCTCCCCCTTATTAAAAAGCCCCGCCGGGATCTCAAGCATTATTTGTTCAACCGGCTTGCGGTATTGTCGGACCAGAACTATTTCGCCCTTGGAAGTCAAAGCGATGACTCCCACCGCCCCGGGATGCTCCACCACTTCCCGGCTGGTCACTCGCCCGGTAATCATTCTGACCATGTCATCGCGGACCGAGATGATCCGGCCCTTATAGATCTTTTTGCTTTTTATGGTTCTTTCTTGCACTGGTTTCCTTTATTATTTCCAGAAGATATTTCGCGCCAAGATAAAGGTCGTTGACCGCGATCCTCTCCGCGTTGGTGTGGACCTTCTGCGCCCCCACCCCCACGATCAAGGTATCGATGCCCAATTCATTGAAAATGTTGGCGTCTGATCCCCCGCCGGTCATTTTCATAACTGGTTTGATCTTAAGATTGATTAGCGCTTTGCGGGCGATATTAATGACTTGTTCGTCTACATCTAAACTGAAAGAATTATACATGTTCTCGACCTTGATCTTGACCATGGCCCGGCTCTTGAGGCAGGCCTGGGTCAGGCATTTTTGCATGTGCTTGATCTGTTTTCGTAATTTTGCCTTGTTATGGCTGCGAGCTTCCCCTTTTATCTTAACCTTATCCGGCACGATGTTGGTGGCGTGCCCTCCCTGGATGATGCCGATATTGGCGGTGGTCTCGCGGTCGATACGTCCCATTTTCATCTTGGCGATAGCTTCGGAGGCAACTTTGATAGCATTGATGCCGTCCTCGGGGTGCACGCCGGCGTGCGCCGCCCGCCCGATCACTTCGGCCGTCAAGTTATATTGAGTGGGGGCTTTATACAATAAAGTATCCACTTTCCCGCCGTCGAGAACATATCCCAGGTCGGCATTGATCCAGCTCTTTTTAATCGTCTTGGCGCCCATCAGGCCGATCTCTTCTTCAACCGTGAAGATCACCTGCAGGTCACCGTGAGGGATCTTATCTTCGCGCAGGCACCGCAGAACCTCCATGATAGCGGCGACCCCCGCTTTATTGTCCGCTCCCAGGACAGTTGTGCCGTCGGTCGTGATGATCCCGTAGCGTATCTTGGGCTTGATGTTCTCTCCGGGTTTGACGGTATCCAAATGGGCATTGAGCAGTAATCGCGGGGATTTTCTTTCTGTGCCTTTTATATCTGCATAAATATTTCCGGCATCATCTTGATAGGATCTTATTTTAAGGGCTTTTAGGTCGCGGCAGATAACTTTTGAAATGAGGTCTTCCTGGCCTGACAAACTGGGGATCTTAACATATCTGATAAAATTCTTGACTAAGCGCCGCTTATTTAAAATGCTCGTAACCTCCCGACTTTGGCGGTTTTATTCTACCATAAGAATCCACCAGCCCGACCCCGAACTTATGAGGGACCATTTCCCCAACGACCGAGAGTTTCGCCAACTTCTTTAGCTTAGGCAGGTTCTTTTTCGGAGCAGTAAAGACCAGCTCGTATTCTTCCCCTCCAAAGAGAGCCTGCTTAAGAGAAGCTCCTTTGGCGATCGGCACCAGGTCTTCATAAATCCGGGCGCCGGTTCGGCTGGCTTTACAGAGTTCAAGGACCGAACGCACCAGCCCGTCGGAGCTGTCGATCATAGAGGTTGCCCGTCGGCTTTTTGAGATGAGGCGCGCTTCATTGAGCCTATTTTCTATTTTCAACTTTCTATTGTCGAATTTCTTCGCCGCCGGCCCGCCAAATGCACCAGTAGCCAATATTAAATCGCCGGGCTTTGCGCCCGAACGGGTTAGCAGGCGCTCTTTTTCGACTTCGCCCAAAAGCGTGATGCTGATAACGACTGCTTTTGGCGAGGCCACCGTGTCTCCGCCGACAATATCGATCTTATATTTTCTGGCCAGAGAATCTATCCCATTATAAAGTTGCCGAACTTGGTCGACCGATAACCTTTTGGGAAGGCCGACGGTCACCACCGCATGAGTAGGATATCCCCCCATTGCCGCGATATCCGAGATATTCGCCGCCATTACCTTTCTCCCGAGTTCGAAGAAAGAAGTTCTTTTTAGAGTGAAGTGAACGTTTTCGATGAAAGTATCCGTAGTGATTAGTTGGTACTTGCCTTTGGCCTTGAGGACCGCCGCGTCATCTCCAATGCCGATATGAGTGCTGGATAGTTTATGTTCACGCTTGGCAATCAGGTCAATAAGGCCGAACTCGCCGATCTGGGAAAGTTTCATGGAATGATTATATCAAATATTAGGACAATGCGGGGATATGGCGGGTATAAGTGGATACATAGTAATTGGGATCTGATCCTGCCAACGGCATCAACGGAACAGGAACGGCCGCTTCGACCACTTCAATCGGTCCGGTAAAACCTTTCCTCCGCAAACATCCGATCAGGCGATCCAAATGAATATCCAGGCCGTAATAGTCCTTTTGGCTAAGTCCAGTATAATATAGGCCATCCTCATTTACCCTAACCACTTCTAGATTCTCCGGGTCCTGGGGATGGGTATGCATTAATATTAACCTAATTTTTCCATTGACGAGCCCGGGTTTATTCCTTGCTCTTTCTCCGGCTCTCACGGCAACCTCATCCAAAAATCCCATATTGAACTTGACCTGATTTTCGTCGTAAGAGGTGGCCTCAATAGCTAAGGGTGAAATCACGCCCCCGTCCCCCATTTCCAGGGCCAGGCTCGCATATTCGAATCTATCTCCCCAACTGTCAGCGCTTGTTCTGGCAAAAAGATTGCTCATTATCCTTTGGATATCTGCTGAAAAATCCTTTAGGGGCACCTGGCGGGAAGTCATTTCCCACTGCAAACTATCGGAATGGTCGCAGGCGGGAGGGGGGTTGGCGCCGACAGTTCGCCTGTTCATTATTGCTCTTTGCTCGGAGATAAAGTGCAGTCCCAATACTTTTACTGCCGTGGGCAGTCCGAAAAATGCCTGGCGGTTACCAGACATATAATCTCTTGCCCGGTTTCTTAAGTCGCGTAGATTTTCGGGCCTGGTGGGGAACCTCCAATCCAACGAATGCCCCGCACTTGATAAACGCGGGGCTGAAGCGGCCGCTCTAGCTTGTCCTAAATTGGCACTCATTGTTGCTCTTTCCTATGTATATATCGTTATAATTGAGGCGGGATTTCAGTTCTTTTTAAGAGCTTCCGAGGAGATCTTCATAGCACAAAACTCGCCGCACATGGAACAGACATCATCGGATTTGGATTTTCTTTTTTCGTGGATCTCCCTCGCTTTTTCGGGATCGATCGCCAACTGTATCTGCTTGCCCCAATTAAGCTCTTTGCGGGCCTTTGACATTTCAATATCCCAGTCCCTGGCCCCCGGTATTTTTTTCGCAATATCTGCGCAGTGGGCCGCGATGCGCGAGGCGATCACTCCCTCTTTCACATCTTGAGGGGTAGGAAGCCCCAGATGTTCAGTCGGGGTTACATAACAGAGAAAATCCGCTCCAGCAGAAGCCGCCAGCGTCCCGCCAATGGCCGCAGTAATGTGATCATATCCCGGCGCTACATCTGTCGGCAGAGGCCCCAGGACATAAAAAGGAGCCCCTTTGCAGACCTCTTTTTGCATCTTGACCTGGGATTCGATCTGGTCGAAAGGCACATGACCGGGACCTTCGATAATTATCTGGACTCCGGCTTCCCAGGCACGTTTAGTCAGATCACCCAAAATTATCAGCTCTTGGATTTGCGCCTGATCGCCGGCATCAACAATGGAGCCCGGCCGCATCCCATCCCCCAGCGAAAGCGTGACATCATATTTTAAAGCGATCTCCAGTAAGCGGTCGAAGTACTGAAAGTAGGGATTCTCGGTCTTGTTCTCCAATATCCACTTGACGAGCACCGCCCCACCCCGGCTCACCACCTCCATCAGGCGGGGGTGTTTCTTGAGCCGGCCGATGGATTCAAAGTTCACCCCGCAGTGGATGGTCATAAAATCCACGCCGTCCTGCGCCTGCTCCTCCACCACCTCGAACATGCCATCCAATGTCATCCGTTTTTCAACTATCGCCTGATAAATGGGAACAGTTCCCAGCGGCAGAGGACAAGCTGACAGAATGGCTTTTCTGATAGCCGATATATCCCCGCCGGTCGAAAGATCCATTATTGTATCGGCTCCGGCCTCTATGGCCGCTTTGAGCTTTTTCAATTCCTCATCGATATTAGGGTAATCAACAGAGGTGCCGATATTCGCATTGACCTTGGTGCTTAGTCCGCTTCCCAGGCTTACCGGTTTGACGCCTTTATGTCTTGGATTAATAAGAGTAACGATCTGACGCCGGTTCATGTCTTGTATTCGCGGGTTTCTTCGGGCGGTTTGGCCTCGCGCGCCAGCTTCATGGCAACTTCTACCGCTTCTTTGGGAGTATTGGCCCGGTGGACCTTGGTGTCCATCTGGCCGTTATGATGAATGAATTGCCAGGTTTTAAGCCCGACCACCGGGATCTCGTAGCCCAGCGCAAAAGCGATCTCGGAAAGCGTCCCGTAGTGGCCGCCCACCGCGATCACCACATGGCCACTTTTAACTACCAGTTTATTCCTGGCATAGCCGATGCCCGTGATTATCGGGTAATCAATGTAGGGATTGGCGTCTTCCCTCCTGCTCCCCGGCAAGATGCCGATGGTGGTGCCGCCGGCGCTTTTGGCGCCCTTGCTGGCATGCTCCATGACACCCTTAAGCGCCCCGCACACCAGCACCGCCCCGGCCTTGGCAATCTCCGCGCCTACCTCTTCGGCCAATTTCCCGATCTCCGGCGAGGCCTGGCTTTCCCCAACCACCGCGATGAATATCTTTTTAGCGTTCATATAGTTTGAAATTATAACACATTTTTGTTAAGATTCAGTCATGGCGCAAACCATCTCACAAAAAATATTAGCCAAGCATTGCGGGAAAAAGGAAGTCCTTCCCGGAGAGCTCATCAGCTGCCGGGTGGATGTGGTACTGGGCAACGACATCACCGCTCCGCCGGCCATCAAGGAATTCGAAAAGATCGGGGTAAACAAGGTTTTCGATAAAAAGAAGATCTTTCTCGTTCCCGACCATTTCACCCCCGCCAAGGATATCAAGTCCGCCGAACAGGTGAAGATGATGCGCCATTTTGCGAAGAAGTACGGCATCGTCAACTTCTTCGAGATCGGCTGCATGGGCGTGGAACATGCCTTGCTTCCGGAGATCGGAGCAATCCGACCCGGCGACTTGATAATCGGAGCGGACTCTCATACCTGCACTTACGGTGCTTTAGGCGCTTTTTCAACTGGAGTTGGCTCAACCGACATGGCCGCCGCCATGGCCACCGGCGAGGTATGGTTCAAGGTTCCTGAACAGCTGAAGTTTATCTACAAAGGAAAGCTCCAGAAATGGGTGGAAGCCAAAGACCTGATCCTTTACACCATTGGTCAGATCGGGGTGGATGGCGCCCGCTATATGAGCATGGAATTCACCGGCCCGGCCATCAAGGCCCTTTCGGTCGAAGGCCGCCTCACCATGGCCAACATGGCGATCGAAGCTGGCGGCAAAAACGGTATTTTTGAACCCGACATTAAAGTTTACCAATATTTAAAAAATAAAATAAAGAACATTAATTCGTCATTCGTAATTAGTAATTCGGCATTAAAGTCCGATCCAGATGCAGAATATAAAGATATTTTTGATTGGGACGTTTCCAAAATAGAACCCCAGGTCTCCTTCCCTCACCTTCCGAGCAACGCCAAACCGGTGAGCAATTGCGGGCATATCAAGATCGACCAATCGGTCATCGGTTCCTGCACCAACGGGCGGATAGAAGATTTGAGAGTTGCGGCAAAAGTGCTAAAAGGCAAAAAGCGGCATAAAGATGTTCGCTTGATCATCATTCCCGCCACCCAAGCGGTCTATCAGCAGGCCATGAAAGAAGGCCTGATAGATATCTTCATGAAAGCGGAGGCGGCGGTCTCCACCCCCACCTGCGGGCCGTGCCTGGGCGGCCATATGGGCATTTTGGCGGAAGGCGAACGCTCGATCGCCACGACCAATAGGAACTTTGTGGGCAGAATGGGCCATCCCAAGAGCGAAGTTTATCTTTCTAATGTGGCGGTGGCGGCAGCCAGCGCCGTGGCGGGGTATATCGTCAGCCCGGAGGATCTAAAATGAAGGGCCGCGCCTGGAAATTCGGCAACAACATCGATACCGACCTCATCATACCGGCGAGGTACTTAAATACTTCCGATCCGGAAGAGCTGGCCAAGTACGCCATGATGGATGCCGATTCCGAATGGGTGGACAAGATGAAAAAAGGCGACTTTATCGTTGCTGGGGATAACTTCGGCTGTGGCTCCTCCCGGGAACATGCCCCCATCGCGCTCAAGGCCACCGGCCTCTCGGCCGTGATAGCCAAATCCTTCGCCCGGATATTTTATCGAAATGCGATCAATATCGGTTTTCCCATCCTCGAATCCGTCGAAGCGGCAGAGGAGATAAAAGAAGGCGATGAGGTGGAAGTTGACCTAACAGTCGGGATCATCCACGACCGGACCACCGGCAAATCCTACAAAGCCCAGCCCTTTCCAGAATTCATGCAGAAGATAATCGATGCGGGCGGTTTGATCCCTTACCTGAAGAAAAAAACTAGATAGCCCCAGCTACCGTATCGCCAACTTCAGTGGTCGACATCCCCATTTTCCCGGCGGACATGGACTTCATCTGGGCGCAGGCGAACTTAATGCCTTTTTCGACATCGGCCGCCGCTTTGCTTTCCCCGATCTCATCGAGAAGCATTTGGAGTGCGCCGATCGCGGCTAATGGATTAATAACGTTCTTTCCGGTATATTTGGGAGCCGAACCGCCGATGGGCTCGAACATGGAGACCCCTTCGGGATTGATGTTGCCCCCCGCCGCGATCCCCATCCCCCCCTGGATCATGGCGCCGAGATCCGTGATGATGTCGCCAAACATGTTGTCGGTAACGATGACGTCGAACCATTCCGGGTTCTTGACGAACCACATGCAGGTGGCGTCCACGTGGGAATATTCTCGCTTGATACCTGGATAATCTTTCTGCCCGATCTCATGGAATGCCCTCTCCCACAGGTCCCAGGCATAAGTTAAAACATTGGTCTTGCCGACCAGGGTGAGCTGTTTCCGTTTATTCCTCTTTTTGGTGTACTCGAACGCATAACGCAAGCAGCGCTCGACTCCCTTGCGGGTATTGACCGAGACCTGGGTGGCAACTTCATCCGGACTCCCCTTTTTCAGATATCCGCCGGTGCCGACGTATAAACCCTCGGTATTCTCGCGGACAACGACAAAATCGATCTCCGCCGGACCCTTATCCTTGACCGGTGTCCAGACATTGGGATAAAGGATGACCGGACGCAGATTGATATACTGGTCGAGCGCAAAGCGCAATTTTAAGAGAACCCCATGCTCGATGATACCCGGTTTGACGTCGGGATCGCCTACCGCGCCCAAATAGATGACATCAAAGGTCTTAAGCTCTTCCACATCCTGGTCGGAAACCAATTTTCCGGTCTTTAAATAGCGTTTGCCGGTAAAATCGAATTCCTTGAGCTCGTATTTGAAGTTGTGTTTTTTGGAAACGGCCTTTAGAACTTTTAATCCCTCCGCCACCACTTCCGGCCCCGTGCCGTCCCCCCCGATTACCGCGATTTTATACATACTGGTATTTTATCAGAAATAGAATGAAATTTCACCCCGGATTTGGCGATATATAGATAGACCAGGAGGATCAAATTGGCAAGTATTAAAGCCACGGATAGAGTTCGGGCGGAAGATAGAGTTCGCCGCACTTACGTAAGATTTCGGGATAGGGCCTATCGTTTAACCCCGGAAAACGATCGGCTGTTGCGTGATTTGACCCTAGAAATGCGCCGGGATGATCTTCGAGACATCTCCGCGCGCCGACTCATCGAGAGATTGCCCGAAGAGACCCGCCGCTCGATCGAAACCCGCGCCGCCGAAGAAAGATTAGACCTCGATAATATCCGCCTGGGCGAGCCGGAGCTGATCTTCTTTTTAAGCCGCATCTCTATACTGCCGGAAGAACTCCCGGTAGATCCGCTCCGCCTGCTAACGGACCTTTCTGAAGGAAAACTAATCAACGAAGTCCGAGAAAACGGCCGACTCCCCTCCATTGCCATTGTGCTGAATGAGGAGTCACTTATCGCTTCGGACCTCCGTCTGGTCGATCGCCCACCGGAAAAGGTCCGCCGCATTTTGGAAATTCTGCGCGAAAATCCGGAACTCATGGATGTTCTCCTGCATCGGCTGGGCCTGGGAGAACTAATAGACCTGCACAGCTTTGAACTTCTCCGCCATATCGTTTTCGGACTGCTCGAATACCGCGCGGAGCTGGGCCGCTTTGATTTTGAAAGAAGGTTCGGCCGCGGCATAACCGTCGAAGCGGTCGCCGAAGCCGCCCGTCTGGGCCTGCTCTATGACCGTCTCGAATTAGTTCCGCGTTGGGCTCCCGAATGGCGGATGATCCGGGCCGCTTACGTCAGGGGAGAAGCCCTGCCCCCCGAAAGTATCAAATGGGACAGCTTCGGTCCGGGAACCGGGATCAGGTATTTAGCCGGGTTGCGGTCGACCGGGCTTAGTGAATTTAGGACCGATCGGCTGACCTTTAAAAATAAGATCGAGGGCTTGGTCGCTTACGGCGCGACCTATCTTGAGATATTAGAAGCTCTCACTCGCCAAGAGTCTCCCCTATCGGTAGAACAGTTATTGGTAACCAGTGATTATAAAAGCATTCTGACCCCGCCAGCGGCGGCAGCGATCGTTGATGCCCAGGCCAAGGTTGAAGTGTTTGGCCCGATATTTGAGCTTTTGGTAAGCAAGCCCGAAGGATTACGCGAAGAAGAGAGCCGCGCTATCCTGGTCGGAATACTAGCTAAGGAAACACCGGATTCCATTTTAAATCGCGAGACCGCAAAAGATTCCCGCCCCACCGCTCACGAGCAATTGCTGGACGTTATCGAATCCCGGTCACCGCTAAAAGATCCGGCCGCAACAGCAGAAGCCCGCAAGGTCCTGCGGCGATCTCCGCAGGCCTTATATCATACCCAAAGATACATCGGCGGCCATTATTCCCTTGGGTTTCTTTCATCTTTTCCCCAGTCCGAAGCCGGCCGGTTCCTGCTGGACCTCATCGAAAAGACCATCAGCCGTCCGGTCGTAATGCGGCAAGGATTTTTAGGATCGGCCTTTGCCCTGGCCGGTCAGCAGATCGAAAAAGATAATCTTGACATGCACGATTCAGTCCGCGAAAAACTTACCGGGCTGGCGTCTGCGGCGGCTGAACTGCCGGAAGCCAAGCAAATTGATCGGGATGCCAAAACTTTGTCTATTAATGAGAGCCGATATACGACTACCCCTGCCGAGCAAGTGATTTGGAAAGCCCGGGGCCACGCCGCCCTGCTGCTGCTGGTCAGGATATTTTTATCCCCCGACCGGGCCGGTCGGCTTCCCTATGAGGTCTCGGCCCAAACTGCTCTGCGCGCAGCTGAACAATTGCGGGAAGCGGTTGACTACGAGAAGTATCCCGAGCTGGCTTATATCCCCTATCTGCCTGCTTTCATTTTGGCAAGGATGGGTGGGGAATTCAGGGATAAGGCGCTTGATGAATTAAAGACCGCTCTGATCGACAGCGGGAGAAATGGATTGCTGTCCGCCGTCGGGATGGTTCAGGGCGTGACCCGGGGTGAGATCTATATCGATCTGGCTAACATCTTAAAGGAGATCGACCGCCCCGAACTCGATCCGGAGATCCGGCTTTTGGGATATATCTTAAGGTCGGAACGGCTCCAAAGGCAATATCAAGAGAACCTTTTTGATCTGGCGCGGCTGTTTTTAGCCGAGATGCCCTCCCAACTTCTTAAAGAATTGACCGACCTGATAGATACACAGCAGTACGAGGAAGTGTCGGTTCGGGTGGAAAAATGGATAAAAGAACGCTTACAGCGTTTTGCGGAATTTGCGACTTCAGCGGCCAGCGGTGTGCTTAGCCAATAACCGCGCGATCTTCTTCTCAATAGTATAAAGCTTAAAACGAACTGCCTTGAATTTTTGTCCCATTTTGGGATCGAGCAATTTGGAGAACTCCTCGAGCACCCTCACCGCCTCCTCCGCCCGCTTCATATTGGAACGGAAGACATCTTGGACATTCCCCCGCTTTCCTTCCCGCTCGGTATAGAGCTTTCGCCCCACATCCTTTTCCGCTCCTCTGGCTTTTATCAGATTTTCCGATACCCTGATCTTCTGATCGATCTCTTTCTTATACTCTGCTGCTCTGATAATCTTGGACAAATCGCCTCGCAATTTTTTAATAGTTAAAGTTAATCTTTTATCCTCGATCATAAAACGAGCGATCTCTTCAACAACCCGCAACCCCTCCAGCGCCCGATTCATATTCACATCTATTATTCGCAGGACTTTCTTCATGGCATTACAGTTTTCACCCACTGCATCGGATCCACCCTCACATTATGCACCGACATGCCCCAGTGCAGGTGGGGACCCGAGGAAATGCCGGTATTGCCGGACAGTCCTAAAAGCTCGCCCGTATTAATCTCCTGCCCTTCTGTTACCAGTATCTTTGAAAGATGGAAATAGATAGTGTTGATCCCCTGCCCGTGGTCGAGAGCCACGGTGCCGCCGAAGGCCTTGAAGAATTGAGCCACGATCACCCGTCCCCGGTTGGGAGCCGATACCCGCGTCCCATAAGGAGCTCGGAGATCCTGGCCGCGGTGGCGGCCGCGGGCCTTGCGGTTTACGAATTCGCGAGTGCCGAAAGCCATGGTGGTTATTCCCGGCACCGGTTGTTTGAACAGACCTCTCCAGAGCTTATCCGGGGATTCTTTAAGGAGTTGGGACTCGATCTTTCCCCATTCATCGGTCACCAGGTCGGGGGCCATGAGTTTCTTCTTGGAGGGCTTGAGCCAGAACGAGACCTTGGGATATTGTCGGGGGCTGACGGTGATATTTACCACTTCGGTCATAAGGCGCTGGTCGGGCAATTTGGCCCGCACCTTTAAGTCATACTCGCCCGTCTTCATTTCGGGAAGCGTTCCGATCACCGCCCGCAGGCCTTCCTCATAGGGGTAAAACCTGACGGCCTTATCATCGAATTCGGCCCAGTAATCCGTCCCGGCTTCGGGCGAGGCGATAAAGACGATAAAACTGCGTCCCTGGAATACCTCGGCGGGATAGACCAGCTTGATTTCGGCCCATGCCAGGTTTGATAGCAGCAGGAGAAAGAGGAATAGAAGGCGGATCGTCACCTGATGCGGTTCTTCCCGTGCAGTATAGCAATGCGGGGTTTGAACTTTTTGGCCTCGGCCGGGGTCATAAGCGCATAAGACAATATGATAACCCGGTCTCCCTTCTTCCCCAGCTTCGCGGCCGGCCCTCGCAGCCCTACCTCCTCCGCCCTTCCCTTGATGGCGTAGGTCTCGAACCGCTGACCGTTATCGAAATTGAGGACCGTTACCTTTTCGTTGGGCAGGATGCCGACGGCTTTGAGCAATTTGGGGTCGATCGCGATACTGCCCTGATAATAAAGCTCACAGGACGTGACGGTGGCCATGTGAAGCTTGGATTTTAAGATAGTGAGCAGCATTATCTAAAGATCACGATCTTTCCATTCGTATTTATAATGCGGACTAAATACAGTCCGCTGGCCACACTCTGGCCGGCAAATGTATTACCATCCCAGGTAACTTTGTTTGTCCCCATAACGATGTTCGTTGTCAGGTTGGCCACCGGACCGACAGCAGAAAAAATGGGGATAGTTTTGTTCCCCAGGTTCTCCTTGGATTCAAACTGGATCGTAACCGGATTGGCCGGGGTGGGATTTTTGTTCGGCGCCTGCAGGACATTGGAGATAGCTTTTTCACCGGAACTTTGCCCGGCGAACTTTAAGCTAAGCGAGGTGCTGCCCTGGTTGCCGTCAATATCCTTGGCGGTGACATAAAGAGTGAAAAGCGAAGCGACCCCCACTGCCGAGCCGAAGGTAACCTCTTCGCCGGTATTGAAATTGATAAGCCGGTTGGGGACCGCCCGGAAACTGCCGGTGGTAGCGGTAGCTGCAGTATAAACATCGCTCCCCGTAAAGGTCTTATAGAAGATGTTACTGCCGGATTCGATCCGCAAGGTGAATTCCAGATCATCGGTGGGGCTGATGCTCAAGCCGGTGACATCGGAGAGATCGCCCGTGAAAGTGTCGACGAAGGGGATAGACATCCCCGCGGTATAATCCCCGTTATTGATCTTGAGGGAAGAGACCGAGGGCCCGGCCGAATCGGCCAAAACCGAGATGGTCAAGGTGGCGCTGCCGCCTTCCGGATTGGTGACCGTCAGAGTATGATTTCCGACAGCGGTGCCGGAGGCAAAAGTTACCGGCAATACAATTGTAGTGTCCGTAAAAGTAGTTACAGCTCCGGGGGTTATATCGGCCGTATCGAATGTAACGGTGGGGGCCACGCTCGAGTTAAATAAGGTTCCGGTGATCGTGAAGGTGGTATAAATACCGCCCTGGGCAAAGGTGGTGAAGCGGCCATGCTTGGCGGAAGTTATTGTGGGATTAAGCGCATATTTCAAAACCGTGCCGCCGGCGCCCACCGCACAGCCATTGTTGACATCCGTAAAATGCACTCCGTTAAGATCATTGGTGGTCCCGCTGGTCTCCGCCGTCCAGGTGGTGCCGCCGTCAGTCGTCTTTAAGATCGTGCCTCCGGCTCCCACCACCCATCCGTTGCTGGCATCCACAAAATAAATGGCATTGAGATTGTTGGCGGTGCCGCTCACCTGGGTCACCCAATTAGTACCGCCGTCCGTGGTCTTTAAGATAGTCCCGCTGTCTCCTGCCACCCACCCGGTGGTTGAGCTTACAAAAATGACATCATTCAATTGATTGGCGGTGCCGCTCACCTGCGCGGCCCATAGATCCGCTCCATTGGTCGTTTTATATATAATACCCAGATTGCCTACCACCCAGCCGGTCTGGCCGATGAAATAAACGCCGGTATAGGTCCTTTCGGCCGCCAGCCCGGTATCTTTGACGCTCCACGAAGTGCCGCCATCGGTGGTTTTCCAAAACATATTGACAGCCGCAGTGGTCGGCGCATATCCGGTATTGGCATCCGTGAAAAAGATATCGTTTAACAATGAAATGTCGGTAGGTACCTGCGACCAGCTCGCGCCGCTATCGGTGGATTTGGAAAGATATCCTCCTCCTCCGTTGGCCGTACCGGCCGCCCAGCCGGTGGATGAGACAAAATATACACCGGCATAATTATTGTTGAGAGCGGATTCGGAAATCACGCTCCAGGTCTTGCCGTAATTGGTGGTCCTTATGATATTTTGTTTGTTCCCGACCGCTATGCCGGTGGAAGCGCTGATAAATTGAACATCATTTAAGGCCTGGGTCGTAGAAGACGTCCGGCTAACCCAAGAATTAGCTGCAAGAGCTGAAGAGGACATTAACAAGAGAGCCAAAACGAAGATCAGGATGATGCGTTGCATATAACCCACCTCCTGTAATACTTCGATAATTATATCACAGGATTTCATTAGGTTTCAAGTGGGTGCCGGCAAAGATGTGAGTGCCTTTGAGCACCGCACAGCGGTTGCTAAGCACTGTGTCTTCGTCAATCGTCACCCCTTCACCCACCCGGCACCAGCTGCCGATCACACTGCCCTTAACTTTGGCGTTCTGGGAGATAAAAGTATCGGACCAGATGATGCTGCCCTCCACCCGTGCGTTGTGGCTCACCACGCTCATGTTGCCCAAGACCGTATCCTTAATATGGGCGCCCTTTCGGACCTCGCATTTATCTCCCACGATGACACAGCCCTCGAACTTGACCGAGGGATCGATTACGCAGTTCTTGCCGATCCACACGCAGGCCGAGGACTTGCGGCCCGGCACCATGATCCTCACCCTCCCCTGCATGGCGTCGTAATTAGTGCGGACATAGGTCTTGAGATTGCCCACATCCGACCAGTACTCGATCATCTTATAGCCGAAGATCGGCGCTCCCTCTTTGGCCAACCGCGGAAAGAGCTCCTTGCCGAAATCGAAGAAGCGGTCCTGCGGGATGGATTCCAGTATTTCCGGCTCAAAAACATAGATCCCAGTATTAACCAAGTTCGAGCGGGCCTCTCCGGCTTTGGGTTTTTCATAAAAAGCGGTGATGCGCTGGTCGTCATCCATCGTCACTACGCCGAAGCTTTCGGTCTCATCCTTGGGACAAAGCGCCAGGGTGGCCAGGGCGCCCTTCTTTTTATGGAAAGCAATGAGCTTGCGCAGGTCGATATCGGTCAAAGCATCGGAGGACAGGACCACAAAGGTATCGTCCAGCCCGCCCGCCACTTCGGCCATGCGCAAAACCCCGCCCGCGGTCCCTAGAAGTTTTTCTTCGTAAGAATACGCCAGGTCCACCCCGAAGGTGTCGCCGTCGGAAAAAAAGTTGACCACCTGTTCGGGATGGTAATGGATGTTGACGGTGGCGCGGCGAATGCCGTGTTTGCGGAGGAGTTCCAGATTGTGCTGCATGGTGGGCTTGCCCACGATCGGCACCATGGGCTTGGGCACGGCCAAAGTCAGCGGCTCGAGCCGCGTCCCCAGCCCCGCCGCCATGATCAGGGCTTGCTTAACCCTCTCGCTTGGCAATTTTCCCGATTCTCCTTAAATGCCTTTCATCACCCGAAAATGAAGTATGGAGCCAGATGTCCACGATCTTAAGCGCCTGTTCGTCTTTCAGCTTGCGTCCGGCCAGGCATAAGACGTTGCAATCCCCATGCTCTCGGCTTTGTTTAGCGGTATATTCATCATAGGCATTGACGGCACGGATACCCTTCACCTTGTTCGCCGCCACCACCATTCCTACTCCCGACCCGCAAATGAGTATCCCCCGGTCCGCTTTTTTATGAGAGACCGCTTCCGCTACCGGGAAAGCAAAATCGGGATAGTCGCAAGATTCTTCAGAGGTCGCGCCGAAATCTTTGACCTCAATCTTCTGGTCTTTTAGATATTTTATGATGATATCTTTTAACTTAAAACCGGCATGGTCGGATCCGATCGCTATTTTCACTTAATGGCCCCCTTCATTTCTTCGACTGCTTTTCTCATCCCTACGATAACGGAACGGGCAACGATGGAGAAACCGATGTTCAGCTCTTCGATGCCGAAGATCCTAACGATATCTTTCACGTTCTGATAATCCAGCCCGTGGCCGGCGTTGACCCTAAGCCCGATAAGCAGGGCCTTTTGGGTGACGGTCCCGATCTTCTGGTACTCCAGTTTTTTCTTGGCCGGATTTTTGGCATTAGCGTAAGCGCCGGTGTGGATCTCGATGAAGCGGGCCAGGATGATCGCCGATTCTTCCACCTGTTCCGCGACCGGATCGATGAACAAGCTGACGGCAATACCCTTGTCCTGGAGTTTCTTCACGATCGGTTTGAGTTTCTTTGAATTCCTAACCACGTCCAGCCCGCCCTCGGTGGTAAGCTCCTGCCTTTTCTCCGGCACCAGGGTGACGTAATCGGGTTTGATCTTGAGCGCGAACTTCACCATCTCGTCGGTGGCGGCCATTTCTAAATCTAATCTCGTAGGAAGCTCGCGCAGGCGAAAGACATCTTTGTCCTGGATATGGCGGCGGTCTTCGCGCAGGTGGCAGACGATGCCGTCGGCCCCGCCCTTAATGCACTCCTTGGCGGCATCACACGGATCGGGAATAGCTTCGAGCCGCGCCTGGCGCAGGGTGGCAATGTGGTCGATGTTCACTCCGAGTTTCATGACGGGGGTATTATATCAGATTATATTTTGTAGGGCACGGGCGAATACCAGGGCCACGTTTTTGGCCGGGTCGGGGACAGACAAGGGAGGCAGATGCGCGTAGACCAAAAGCGGGCTGTGACGCTCGGCGTAATCGCGATGTCCTTCATTGGGATCGCACACGCAGAGCACTGCGGTCCGGGCGGTCTCCGTTGATGCCCGCAATTGTTCCAAGGCCGGGGGCAGGTATTCCGCGGCTTCTTCGAGATCGGTATTGCCCAGTAAAACGACTTCTTTCCCTTCAAAGGATCGGGCGATTATCGAATCCCGCCCTTGGTATGGTTCCCACCGCACACCATTTGGGAATTCCCTTTCCAGGATGTCGGCGGCCAGCTCTGAAACGGGTTTGCATTCCATTCTCCGGTCCCAGCCATAAGGATAAAGTTTTTCCAAAGGATAAAAACCGCTGCGGATTTGAAAGCCGGTCATGGGACCGAGGCGGCGGTCGATAACTTGTGTTACAAATACCAAGCGGTCGGGGTGATGATGTTGGTGGTTGGTTATGAGGTCGGGAACACGATTTGGCCCCCTGCCGAGCTTGATGCTCGGTCTAAGCGGTCTTGATAAACCGTCTAGGGCCAGAGGAGACATCGATCTTCACCTCTGTATATTTATCGTGAGCTTCTTTGAAAAATTTCAGGGCGAAGAGAAATTACCTGACCAGCTCATCGAGGCGGGTTTGGGGGTCGATGCCGGTGCGGACCAGGGCGGCCATGGCGCGCAGGGTAGATTCGAATTTATCCGCGTCAAGGTGCGGCAATATTTGGCGCATGGCCTTGGGGCTTAGCTTATCATTATTGGTTTCCACATAGGCCAGGTAAAGCTCGGTAAAAGCTTCCATGGCCTTGGGGAAATTTGCTCCCGGCGCCTTTCTTAAGACAATAGGTATCTCATGCCAGAGCCCTTCCTGGGGATTGATGCCTTTACCTCCGAGAACCTGCATCACAAATGCGGCGATCGCATCGAAATAGGTTGTCAGCATGCCTTCCATTGTTTGGTGTAATTTGGATATGTCCGGCCGATTCGTGACCTCTTCTATGGCTTCGGCTATCGGCCGCAGGGAACCGGTGGGATTGAGGGGCTTTTCGAGACGATGAACCAAAGGCAAAAGAATGCCGCGATAGGCAGTTAAAGCAGCTTGGGGAGAATGTTCCAACAAGTTTGTCAAGATCGATAATTCACAATCGATAAGTCCGGCAATATTAATCTCTTTAGATCTAAAGGACTCTATCCCCACCCGCAGGGCCACCTTCATTCCGGGTAAAAGGGCGGCCCGGTGCTGTTCGACGAATTCCGGCCAATTAACAGCCAGGTCATAATAGAATGAAGTATCCCGGGCGCGGCTCGGACCGGCCAGCAGGCCTATCGCTTCCTCTAATCTGCCGGCCCGCACCAATAGCGATGCCAGCCGGGATGGTTGCTTGCCCGATAGTCCGGGGTTTAGTTTAAGGAAGGCCAACACTTTATCCGCTGAATCCGTCTTACCCAGGGATTGGAGCTCATCCATACATCCCAACAATTGGTCGATCGCCGCATATAAAGTCACCGGATCCAGGTCTTTCTTTTTTGATATTAGGTCGGAAGCGAATTCGGCGCTGCCGGACAACAAACAAGTGTGAGCCAGATCGTCAAAACCCCGGCTTTTAAGTTCCCGGGCAACGACCAATAAGACCTCGGTCGAACGAAGCGCGGCGGCCGCGGAAACAATGTAAGTATTTTTAAGCCCGACCGGGTGTAGAGGAGACGATAGCCCGACTTCTCTTTGCAGGTCTTCGAGCTCCGACAGCGCAAAGAACCCTTCTCCGGCCTTATAGAGCGCATAGGCCTTGTCGATCCTTAATCTTAAACGTTCGTGAGAAATAGGTGCGCCGACGGCCGTAGGACCTCCGCTCTGCCGGGGTCCGCCGGCCGGGTGGCCGGGGCCCACTAAGGTCCTGCTCGATCGTTGCAATCCGCGGATCCCAACGTTAGATGTTCTCATGTGAGGTTTTTCACCGGTTAGTTATCGGGCGGGGTTATAAGAAATTTCAGACCTTTTTGTGGACGATACAGACCGCATATGCGGCGATGCCCTGCTTTTTGCCGGTGAAGCCCAGGCCTTCTTCGGTCTTGGCCTTCACATTCACCTGGCTGATATCAATTCCCAAGGTGCGGGCCAGGTTGTCGCGCATGGAGCGAATATAGGGGGCCAGCCGGGGATCTTGGCAAACGACGGTCGAATCGATATTGCTGATCAGATATCCCTGGTCTTTTAAGAGGCCGCCGATCTTATAGAGCAGGGATAAACTGGAAGCATCTTTGTAGCGGGGGTCGGTGTCGGGGAAAAAATCGCCGATCGACCCTTGCCCCACCGCCCCGATCAAAGCGTCGATGATGGCGTGGACCAGAACGTCGGCATCCGAGTGCCCCTTGAGGCCCTTTAAGCTCTTGATGACCACTCCGCCCAAAATCAGCTTGCGGCCTAGGACTAGTTTATGCACATCGTAGCCGATTCCTACTCGCATATCACCCTCACGAATTTCCTCTTGCCGACATTCAACACCTTTTCGGTTTTAAGGTCAACGACCTCCTGTTCATCGCCGACTACCTTATCGTCCACCCGCACCCCGCCTTGCTTAACGAGGCGGCGGGCAACGGATGTCGAAGGCGCCAGGCCGGACTCGACCAAAAGCTTTCCGATCGCCAGTTTCTTTGCTTTGATCGTCACCAGTTTGATATTTTCCGGAAGATTGCCTCCGGCAAAGACCGATTCAAAACCCGCTTCCGCCGCCATCGCCTGGGCTTCGGAATAGAACCGCGCCACCAATATCTTGCCCAACTGCGCCTTGGCGTCTTTGGGATGCATTAGCTTGACCTCTTCGAGGGGGACATCGGTTAAAAGCTCATAGTAGCGCAGCATCAACGTATCGGAGATGGACATGGTCTTGCCGAAGATCTCGGCGGGCGGCTCGGTGATGCCGATGTAATTCCCCAGCGATTTGCTCATCTTCTGCACGCCGTCGGTGCCCTCAAGGAGAGGCAGGGTGATGATTACCTGGGGCTCTTCCTTGAACTCCCTTTGCAGTTCCCGGCCCACCAGCATGTTGAATTTCTGGTCGGTGCCCCCCACCTCGATGTCGGCTTTTAAGTGGACCGAATCGTAACCCTGGATCAGGGGATAGAGGAATTCGTGGATGGAGATGGGTCTTTCCTTCTCGAAGCGGTTCATGAAATCGTCCCGCTCGAGCATGCGCGCTACGGTATATTTCCCCGCCAGGTTGATGACGTCCTCGATCTTGAGCTTGGAAAGCCAATGGCTGTTATAGACGACTTTGGTCTTCTTCTTATCGAGTATTTTGAAGACCTGGTCCTGGTAGGTTTTGGAATTGCGCTCGACTTCCGACTTGGTCAAGGGTTTGCGGGTCTCGCTCTTGCCGGTTGGATCTCCTATCATGGCGGTAAAATCCCCTATCAGGAAGATGATCTCGTGGCCCAGGTCTTGGAGCTGTTTTAACTTGTTCAAAACGACGGTATGGCCCAGGTGGATGTCCGGAGCCGAAGGATCGGCCCCCCATTTTACTTTGAGCGGCTTTCCCTTCTTGAGTTTTTCGATCAGTTCATCCTCGGGGAGGAGCTCCACGCAGTTGCGCTTGATGTTCTCTAGCTGCATCCCAGTTCCTTTAGAACTGAAACAACCTTTGCCTCCGGCACGTTATCTTTAATCGTCACCTTTCCGACCGCGGTTGGGAGGACGAAGCGGACCTTGCCGGATTTGACTTTCTTGTCGAGTTTCAGCGCCAGCAGGAGATCTTTGACCTTGAGCTTGACTGTGGTGGGAAGCTTTAGGGCTTTAAGCAGTAAGACCAGTTTGGCTTCCACTTCCCTCTTACCGGAGATCTTGGCCGCCGCCAGCATCCCCAACCCCACCGCCTCCCCATGGGAGAACTTTTTAAACCCGCCGACCGCTTCGATGGCATGCCCGATGGTATGGCCGAAGTTTAGGATCATCCGGTAGCCGGTCGTCTCCCTTTCGTCCCGACAAACCACTTCGGCCTTGATGGCCGCACAGCGGGTGATGAGCTTGGTCCAAAAATTGGCGTCCACGCACGGATTGCCGCTCAACATCTTGAGGATGCCGGGATCCTTGATGAAGCCATACTTGATGACCTCGGCCAGGCCGCCTTTGAGCTCGCGCGCCGGTAAAGTATTTAACGTTTCCACATCCGCCACCACCAGCTTGGGCTGATGGAAAACGCCGATGAGGTTTTTCCCTTTGGGATGATTGATGGCCGTCTTGCCGCCGATGGCCGCATCCACCATCGCCAAAAGCGTAGTGGGGACTTGGATGACATCGATCCCCCGCAGATAAGTGCCTGCCGTAAAACCCGCCAGGTCCCCTATCACGCCGCCGCCTAAGGCAATGATCAGCCCGTCGCGGTTGATGCCCAAGTCGATCAATTTATCATAGATGACCGAGGTCCCGGCTATGGATTTGGTTATCTCTCCGGGCGGCAGCTGCAACAAGCACGCCCCCAGCTTTTTGCTTAGCTTTTTTCCGTAGAGAGCGCCGACCGTATAATCGGTGATGACGACGACCCGTCGGCCTTTGACCAGGCGCGGGAGCCGTGCCAGCAGGCCCTCGCCTATCAGGACGTCGTAACTTCTTTCTTTTAAATTAACCCTTACTTTTGACATATTCTATTATCTTATCCGCCGCTGCTTCGGGTGTTATATCCGAAGTGTCCACCTTAAAGTCGGCGACCTTATTATATATTGGATCGCGGACGGATAAAATCTCTTTTATTTTCTGCGCCTTGTCGCCTTCGAGCAAAGGACGGTCATCCGTGTCCTTGACCCTTTGTAGAATGATCTCTTCGCGGGCGGAAAGCAGAACCAGCGGGCCGATCTCCTTAAGCAGTTGGACGTTCTCTTCGCGCAAAACAATTCCTCCGCCGGTCGAGAGGACGAAATGGTCGTAATCGGTAAGCGTCTTTAAGACCTCGGTCTCAAGCGTACGGAAATGGTCTTCTCCCTCTTTGGCGAAGATCTCGGCTATCTTTCGGCCTTCGGTCTTTTCGATGAGCTCGTCGGTATCGAGAAAGTTGAGCTTGAGCTTGCCGGCCAGGGCTTTCCCCACTTCCGATTTGCCAACTCCCATAAAACCGATTATAATTATGTTCATAAAGTTACTTGCCCCCGATCCCGGTTCACCGGGACGGCCGAGCCGGACGGAAATGCCCCCGACACGATTCGAACGTGCGGCCTAGTGTTTAGGAAACACTTGCTCTATCCAGCTGAGCTACGGGGGCGTAATTTGAAGTGATTATAACATGAAAGAAAATAAAATCTATACGATAGTCGGGGTCATCTTTTTACTGCTCTATCTGATCTCGGTGATCATCATGCTGAACAACTTTGAGACCGAGGTCAAGATCCAGACCACGCGCCAGCTCAACCTGATATAAACTTCTTTACCGCGGCTTTTATTTGAGGGGCCAGGTCCACATACTTTTTCGCGAACTTGGGCGGCTTAGGATAAAGCCCCAGCATATCGTAAGTCACCAAGACCTGCCCATCCAAATTCTCCCCCGACCCGATCCCGATCACCGGTATTTTCAGCGCTTTCTTTATCTTTTGCGCGAGATCCGGTTCCACCATCTCCAGCACCACCGCGAAACATCCCGCCTTCTCCAACGTCCTGGCTTCTTTCAGCAACCGGCTTTTCTCCCTGGTCCCTAGTCCCTGGACCCTAGCCCCTATTTTATAAACCGCTTGCGGCGTAAAACCTAGATGACCCATGACCGGTATCCCCGCCTTGATTATCTTTTTAACGGTCTCGAGATAATCGGCACTCTCTAACTTCACCGCTTCCGCACCCGCCTTTATGAGGTCCACGGCATTGGAAACCGCCAGACGGGGATCGGATTGATATGAGCCGAACGGCATGTCGGCCACTACCAGCGCCCTTTTTACCGCGCGGGAAACCGCCTGGGTGTGCACTACCATTTCCGTCATGGTAACCGGCAAAGTATTGCGATAGCCCAGCATCACATTGCCCAGAGAATCACCCACCAGCACAATATCGATGCCGCTTTCATCCAATATCCGGGCAATAGCATAATCATAAGCGGTAAGCATATGAATGCTCCTATTTTCTATTTTCGATTTTCTAATGTCTCTTGAGGTTATTTTTTCTTCTTTAACCAAGGTAGTTTCACTTCCAGGCGCGGGAATTGTTCACGGTACAGCGCGAAGAGCTTTTCTTCGAGCATTTCGCGGGTCAGGAATCTGGTTAGATAGCCGTTCTCGGCAATGGAGATGGCGCCGGTGGCCTCGGAGATGACGATGACCGTAGCATCCGACACCTCGGAGATGCCCACCGCCGCGCGGTGCCGGGTGCCCAGGCGTTTATCCAGCAGGCGCGACTCGGAGAGCGGGAGCAGACAGCCTGCCGCCAAAATCCGGTCGCCCTGGATCACGACCGCACCGTCGTGCAGAAGCGAGCGCGGCTCGAAGATCGAGATCAAAAGTTCGGTAGAGATGCGGGCGTCCACCCGGGTCCCCGATTCGATATATTCGTTCAGCCCGGTGTTGCGCTCGAGCACGATCAGCGCGCCGATCTTTTCTTCGGCCAGGCCCTCTACGGCGCGCACCAGCGAGCGGATGAACCACGAGCCGGGAGTGGAGGTGACCCCCAACCTGGACCAAATTCGCCCCCTCCCCAACTGCTCGAGAGTGCGGCGCAACTCCGGCTGGAAGACGATGATCAAAAGGACCAAAATGGCCGCCGCGAACTTATCGAACAGCCAATTGATGGTGTAAAAGCCCAAAGCGCGAGCCACCACGAACAGCCCCGCCAAAAAGATGAGGCCGCGGATGAGATTGACCGCGCGAGTGCCCCGGATCCAGAGTAGGACAAAATACAGGAAACCGGCCACGATCAGGATATCGATCGCGTCGATGGCCCATCTCCACTGTATCGTCATCATCACATCACCACGTCGTTCAGCGTAAGGTCCTCGTTGGACTCGCGCTTGAGGATCAGCGTGGGCGCGCCGTTATTAACCAGCACCATGGCCGGCCGCCCTACCCGATTGTAATTGGAAGCCATTGAATAATTGTAAGCCCCGGTGGCGAACACCGCTAAAATATCGCCCACTTCGACTTTGGGAAGTTCGATATCTTTGATCAGCTTGTCGCCCGACTCGCAGAACCGTCCGGCAACCGTCACCTTTTCTCCGACGGGCTTACGGGCTTTGTTGGCCAGGACGGCCGAATATTTGGCATCATAAAGTATGGGCCGGGGATTATCGGCCATGCCGCCGTCGACCGAAACGTATTTGCGGATCCCGGGTATCTCTTTTATGCCGCCGACCGCATAAAGCGTCACCCCGGCGTTGCCCACAATGGAGCGGCCGGGCTCGAGAACTAGTCGAGCGGCGCTCAATTTTTTAAACTGGGCAACGACCTCTTCGGCGAACTGGTCGATGGTGGGAACTTGATCAGAGCCGGAATGATCGATCCCCAATCCGCCGCCGAGATTGATCTCTTCTACATTCATCCCCTCGCTTAACGCGCAGAGGATCTCGATCTCCTTCAAAAAGGGTTCGATATCGAATATCTGCGAGCCGATATGGGAATGCAGGCCGATGAAATGAACATATTTAGTCCTTTGGGCCAGCTTGATCGCTTCGGCCACATTTTCTTTGCTGATGCCGAACTTCGAATCGATCTGTCCGGTCTGGATGAACTCGTGGGTGTGGGCTTCGATGCCGGGATTGACCCTGAACAGAATATCTATTTTTTTGCCGAGTTTCTCGGTTATGCGGTCGAGAAGAGCCAGCTCGTCGAGATTATCCACCACGATGCGGCCGATCTCCATCTCTACCGCATCCATCAGTTCTTTCTGGGTCTTGTTGTTGCCGTGGAAATAGACGGTCTTGAGGTTGCAGCCGGCGCGGCGCGCAGTAAAAAGCTCGCCCCCCGACGCCACATCCGCCCCCAAACCTTCGTCCTGGATTATTTTGAGGATGGCGGTATTGCAAAGCGCCTTGTTGGCGAAGATGATGAGGGTATTGTCGTAACGGTTCTTAAACGCGGTGCGATACTCGCGGCACTTGCCGCGTAAAGTTACCTCATCCATCACGTAAAGCGGCGTGCCGAACTCCGCGGCCAGATCCACCAGGTCGCACCCGCCTATTTCGAGGTGCCCTTTCTCATTTATTTTCGCGGTGATGGGTTGGTTCATGAGGAGATTATAACATGTTGAGTGAAATTTTGTCTCGTGAATACCGAACAATAGTAAGTTATGAGCGTCAATCGTGTTGATGTACCTTTGGGCCCCACCCGGGGATCGGGCAAAGCCGCCCTATTATTGCGGATGTTCAACCACACGGAAGCCCCCACCACCCTGCTAGTTACCAACCGCTGCGATTTAAGCTGCCGGCATTGCTATGCTGCCCGGCCGAACCCGCCGGTTGATCTCGAACCCGATCTGATCAAAAGTACGGCGGATGAGTTAGCCGGCGCAAGCCGTCTGTATTATTCCGGAGGAGAACCTCTCCTGTACCGGGCGAACGAACCGGATCATTTGCGGGTATTCATGGACTTGGTCCATTATACGGCCGGACGCGTCAAGCGCCTCTATATCGATACCAACGGAAGCTTCCTTGCTCCCGACGTGGCGAGTGCGGTTTCCCAACTGACCGATTTCCCCAAAAACAGCACTTTCGTATTATCACTCGATGAAGGCCATGCTATCGCTCTCTCCGCTAGAGGAAAGTCCTTGAAGCAAATTTATATTACCATGAAAGAGGCCTGCGGAAAGAACGGGTTGGGATTTGAGATCAATATCCGAAAAAGATCCGATGATAAAGGCTGCTGGAGAGAAGTTCAAGCATTCGATCATGATTTCCCAGTTACTGGCAAGAACGTGCATATCAATACGATCTACGCGCAGGGCGAAGCCATGGAGCTGCCGCCGGGACAGGCAAAAGCGGTTGACCTGGATAATCTGGTGGACCACATTAACTCGATCCACGGCATCGGCATCTTTGTCACTCCCCGCGGCGAGGTGGTGAGCGGCGACCATGCCGCTTTCCTGGACCGGCCGCCGGAATTAATGGTATGGGGCAACCTGAACCATTCCACCCTGGCCTCTATACTGTGGAATAAGCTGGCGGAAATAAAGACCACCGATCCAAACGTATTGGGCGTTCCCGAAGCCGAGCAGGCCCAGGCGCTCTGTGACTTTTTATCGGACCCGATCCTTCCGATGAGGATAAGTGTCCTGCCCTTTCGATTCCAACAGTACCTTCGCGGTCCTGCGGAAGCTTTGCTGGCTTCAAGTCTACCTGATGTTGCCCGGCAATTCGCCCGTTACTTCCTGGCGGCAAATTCCTTGCCTCTACACTGTAATAACGTCGCACTGGAAAGGTTCCAGGGAATAATTGAACAAGGCGTTTTGCGTTGGGTTACCAGCCAATTGGCCACGCAATTTTTGGCTGACACTCCCTCGGAATCCTTGAAGTTAGCCCTGCATCACAGTTTTGAAATAGCGGAGAGGTCTTTCGGCGCGGAACTGGCCGTGAAATATTTTTTACTGCCCTTTAAGGAATATCTTGAAGCACACTCTGCGGAAGCCCAAAACCGCCATTTCCTCAAAGTTTGCCTTAAGGCCGTTGACCTGAGATTAGCGAAGCATCATGCCGAACAGGCTGATATAAGCTCATGATCACCGCTCTCGCCAAATATCGCGCGCCAACGATCGACCGCCTGCTGCACTCGGGGGCTAACGATCTTTTTCGCCTTTAATCTTTGATCAGCTTGTATTCCAGCGAATCAACTAAAGCCAAATAACTCGCTTCCACCACGTTGGTCGAAACCCCCACGGTGCCCCAGCTTTTTTCTTCGTCGCGGCTCTCGATGATGACCCGCACGCGCGCGGCGGTGCCGGCCTTGGAATCGAGTACCCTCACCTTATAGTCGGTAAGCTTGACCTCTTTTAATTTAGGATAGATGCCTTCGAGAACTTTTCTTAAGGCGCCGTCTAAGGCATTTATAGGCCCGTCGCCCACGGCCTCGGACTCATAGACCTTGCCCGCGACCTTGATCTTCATCTGGGCCTTGACGATGAAATTCTCTTCGCTCTTCTGCAAGATCTCGATCGAATATTCCTTAAGTTCAAAGATCGGACGATAAACACCGAGCGACCTTCTCATTAAAAGCTCAAAGCTCGCCTCCCCCTCTTCGAATTGGTAGCCCTCGTTCTCCAGTTGTTTGAGCTTTTTGACCAGTTCCTTCACTTCGGGCGTGTTCTTGTCGAGGTCCACCCCGTATTCCTTGGCTTTGAAGATGAGATTGGAGATGCCGGACAATTCTGACACCGTGACCCGCCGTTCATTCCCCACCAGCTCCGGCTTGACATGCTCATAGGTGGAAGGATGCTTTAGGACAGCGGAGACATGGATGCCGCCCTTATGGGCGAAGGCGGACCTCCCCACAAAGGGCTGATGGGCCGATTGCGGGAGATTGGCGATCTCGGCCACCCGGCGGGAAAGTTCGGTTAGATGTTTTAATTGGTCATCCGAAACGCAGTCCACCTTCATTTTCAGCTTCAATAACGGGATGATGGAACATAAGTTGGCGTTGCCGCATCGCTCCCCGTAACCATTGATCGTTCCCTGGACTTGAGCACAGCCGCAATGCACCGCCATGCCGGAGACCGAAACGGCGCATTCGGAATCGTTATGGGCATGGATGCCCAGCGGGGCCTTGGTGAACTTTTTAACTTCTTCGATGATATCCTGGACCTCGAAGGAAAGCGACCCGCCGTTGGTATCGCACAGGCACAGCACGTCGGCTCCCGCCTCTTCTGCCGCCTTGAGGCACTTAAGGGCGTAGGTCTTGTTGTTCTTGAAGCCGTCGAAGAAATGCTCGGCGTCGAAGATGACCTCGCGGCCGGCCTTTTTGCAGTAAGCCACGGTGTCCTTGATCATTTCGAGATTTTCCTCAAGCGTGGTCTTGAGGGCGTCGGTGACGTGGAAGTCCCAGCACTTGCCGAAGATGCTTACCGCGGGAGTATCTGCCTCAAGCAGGGTCTTGATGTTCTTGTCGTCCGCGACTTTTACGTTCGGCTTTCTGGTCGAGGAAAAGGCGCAGATCCTGGCGTGCTTTAGCTTGATATCTTTGATCGCCTTGAAAAACTCGATATCCTTGGGATTGCTACCCGGCCAACCGCCCTCGATGTAATCGATGCCCAGCTCATCGAGCAGGCGCGCGATCTTGAGCTTGTCTTCCAAACTAAAGGAAATCCCTTCAGTTTGAGCCCCGTCCCTTAATGTCGTATCGAATAGCGTGACTTTCATGGCTATCGATCGGATTATATCACAGGGGAATGAACTAGTGCCACAGTTCCGCGGGGTCGAATCCTTCCTTTACCACCAGATGGAATACTTCCACTGCCATTTTCATGAACGCGGCGCGCTTTGAATAATCTACGGGGTCGCATCTTTCCATGTCCATTTCATGTTTTAAGGAAAGAATTTCGCTCTCCGTCTTGCCCAGCTGCCGCAGGGCCCGTTCTATCGCCTTGAGGACGGGCTGATTCTGGACCATTCCGCGTTGGGTCCGGTATAGCCCGCCGGGCAAGTATCCGCAAAAATTGTTGGTATAGTTCAATATCCCGTGATAGATATCCTCATCATTAAGTAAATCGGGGTCGCGGAGGAGCGCGATGAATCTCGGCCGGTCATTCTCCGCGAAGAAGGTGTTATCGCTGATGATGTCGGCGTGGCGGAAGATACCGTAAAAAGCATAACGGTAATAAGGATGGTCGCGCAGGGCGTGTACGGTCTTGGCAGAGAGTTCGGTCAGGCCCATGGCGGCGGCAAACCGCACCAATTGAGCGACGGGGTTATCGAGCTTTCCGGCCGGAGGCCGCAGTTTTTCCCGTCTGGGCAGGGGAAAGCCGGTGCCGGAAAGAGGCCTTAACCTATTAAAAGCTTGGGCGTTGAAGATCAAACTCATGAATGTGTTTCGACAATAATCGGAGATAATTTCACCCAATATCCCTCACCACGATCTAAGGGTTATCCGGTGAACCGGTAACCCGGGACAGGTGATCCGGACATAAGGGGAACCGGGACGGGTCCCGTCCCTGATCTCCTGGTCCCCTGATATCCTGTCCCCGATCACCGGATACCCGGATCCCCAAAACTTTTCGCTAAATGTTCCGCAGTGACTCCAATATCCCTCACCACGATCTAAGGGTTATCCGGTGAACCGGCTATCCGGGACAGGTGATCCGGACATAAGGGGAACCGGGACGGGTCCCGTCCCTGATCTCCGGGTCCCCGGATATCCTGTCCCCGATCACCGGATTTCCGGATCCCCTCAACTTTTCAGTAAACGTCGCGCAGCGATCCCAATATCTTTTACAACGATCTTCCCACAGTTGGCAGAAGTCATCCCCTTCTTCACCGCCACGAATGTGACAGTCCGCGCGGGCCGCACCGCGATCCCCATATTAAATCCCGAGGGAACATCCACTGAAAGGATGGGGATGCCGGTTTTATTCAGATATTCTATGGTTTTGAGATAAAGACCCGCGACCGGCGACCGGAGACCAATCCCGAACAAGGCATCAATGATAAGTCCGCATTTCTCAATCCCTTTAAGGTCTTTCACCGACTTGACCCAAACGATCCCCTGCCCCATTTTTTGAAGAATATTGAGATTGATTTTTGGATCCCGCTTGAGTTTGCTTTTCGAGCCGACAACAAAGACCTTTACCTTAACACCCGCATTTCTCAAATGCCTCGCCGCCACAAATCCATCGCCTCCATTGTTGCCCGTCCCGCATACTACCGCGACAGCGTATAGCGTTGAGCGGCCGCGATGTGCGAAACGAAATGCGTCTTGCGTCCCGCGTCTCCCACATCTCACTTCCTTTCTCGCTTCCCTTCCACCTCCCTCGCTTCGCCATTCCATTTTCAGCGCCTCTTCAGCTACACTTCTCCCCGCATTTTCCATTAGAACAACAGAAGGAATGCCAAGCCGCTCTTGAGCGAACTTGTCTAAGGATTGGGCTTGTTTGATAGTAAGCGAGTGTTTCATGTTGATGCGGACTATTTTTTATTCATATTACAAATGGGGCATATAATCCTATCTATTATTATTCGTTTAAATATTGATATCATTAATATGATTAGTCCTAAAATAGCACAATTACGCAAATAAGAGATATCTAAATTTTTTCCTTTTGCATTAGCTAAATATGAAGCATAGAAAGATATGGCTATAGAGAACGACATAATAGATCTTAATACTATTGTATGGGATATAAAATAATAAGTAATATTTTTAAATCTTTTTTGATCATTAGCCCTGATTTTATACTCTTCGTCAAATCCTTCTTCCATTTTATCAAGGGCCCTCCTCGCATCGTCAACCAGAATGGCATTTCTTATTTCTAATGCAAGAAAACATATTGAGGCAATTGCAGCAAAAATAGTTATCAAAAATGATATTTGATATTGTTCAACGGAATATGCCCAACCGTAGGCATATGCCATCGCTCCAAAAACAATTAAAAAATAGTAAAATGTTACTAATCTTTGATTCGCATGATATCTGAACCAATCCCATGCATATTTACAAGCGTTATTAAAATCTTCTCGTTTCATGGTCACTACGACTAACCTCCTTTGAACTTATAAACTAATGCTGAATCGTTTTTCTTATATTCCGTTCTTGCCCTATCTTTAGATCATCTAATCCTTTTAATATCCTTGGCCCAATATCCAACGCCCACCCTACGGCTCTTTCATCTACATCCGCCCCATGAACCGCATTATTTAATAAGGCGACTAGATCAAGAAGTGCCGCAGACATTTCTCCACTTAAAATACCATTCCCGGCTAATATCCATATTAATGTGCGAATTCCCTTTTGATGATGAGGGGCAATATTATTATTGTTTGCAATATCTTTTAAGCGCTTTTCAATTTCAATTCTTAATCCTGCCAATCCTAAATTGATGTCCTCCCTCATGATTGATTGGAAAAAGTATTTTTGTTCTTTGTCAATTTCAGCTCCTGAGGCAAGCAGGCCAGCCTTTTCAACATTTATCTTCGCATTTAATAATTCTTGAAATTCCACTTTTAATCCCCCTGGCAATTCTAGGGATTTAAATAATGGGCTCAACCAAGGAATAATGACAATCGCGAAAAGAGTCACGATGATTCCATCAATTGCGATTTGTGGATACAACAAATGAATAATTCCTATAACAAATGCAGAAGTGCTTATTAATATTTGAATTACTAATACCACGCTATAATTCTCCCACCCCCATCTTTCCCTGTCAACGAATAGCTTTTGCTATTGTTTTTTTAATAAAAAGCGTGGATTATTGGGTGTTATTTGTTAGTATCATATCCAAATAATTTGATAGGCGACTCTATTTCTTGTTTTCTCTTTTTTCTCTTAATTTTTTTGTTTTGTCAGTAGAAACATAAATAGCATAAAGTAACTGCCACGTCATTTCCCTAACATCGCTAGCTTCTTCGCTCGAAACCTTATCAAGCCCATCATTTTGTACGTGGACACCATAATTTCCAAATAACCTTATTTCATGTGCACTTTCTTTAAGGGATTTTGAAATTAAACCTTCCTCATGCATTAAATCAATTAATTCGAATAGCTTTTTTGTGTCACCTTTATGCTCTTTCGCTTTTTCGCCTAATTTATCGCAGCCAATAGCCTCGACTACTCTTCTAAATAATGCAACGGCCCCTTTATTTGCCTTAGCATATAAACAGCTCCGGGCTTCTGCAAAGTCTTCTCTTATGGATAGAGGGATACTCTCGTGAATTTTACTAGCGTCTAATCGAGGTATTGGATATCTTTCATAAATGCAATCATTAAGTACCTGATATTTTGCAAAAATAGGTTTACAGAATGCTCGCTTATGATTTGGACACAGAGCAATAAAATAAGAATAATCATCATATTCATTTATTGGATCGTGTTGCGGAATCAAAGCAATCGTATCCCCACAATAAGGACATTCAGTTGATAGGTTCCTTTCTTGCAATTCCTTTATTGTTTCTGGGGCATCATCCCACATTATCATCTTTAATCCTCCAATTATGAGAATTCAAATATCCAATCAACCTTATGAAAATAGGCAATTAAATCCCCCTTATATTTTCCCACCCCCCTCTTTCCTTGTCAACGCATAGCCAACCCTTGTTTTTTTATATAAAGGGCGTGCTTGGATGGATATCCGGGTATCCGGTGATCTGGGACAGGGAATCAGGGAATACGGAGATCAGGCAGGGGATAAAAATGTCCCGCCTGCCTACCGGTAGGCAGGGATATCCGGGTCGCCGGGTCACCGGATAACCTCCCCAGCCCCATCCCCCTCTTTCCTTGTCAATGCATAGCCAATCCCTTGCTTTTTTCTATAAAGGGCGCAGTTTCGGAGCATCCTTCGTCATGCGGCAGCGAAGTGCGAATCGTCGGGCGGTCTAAAGTTGCCGACTATTCCTTATAACCCAGATAATAAGGGGCGGTTAGTATGAAATCAATAATACAATTCACCAGTGCTATGAAGAAGGGCCAGTAATGGAGCTCGGCAAATAAAGACATTTTATGCGCTGGGGCCAAAATGATGGTTAAATAGAAAACAGAAGAAGAGACAATATTATTAACTATCCAAAATATATGTTTCCAACATAACTTTTTAGCAATGAAGCCGATCCTGGCGTCAATGGCGATAAGCCAGGCGGCGTTGATAATCAAAAGAACAAATAATAATTCGTAGAAATGCGCGTAATTACGCTGAGAAATACTATAACACATCCGGTAATAAACAAAAGAATGGAAGATCATGATCGGAATATCGAATAAGAAGATCACTCGCTGTAAGACAGGATGATTGCGCGATTCGATGGCAATATCATAAAGATTGTGTGCCGGAGCAAAAAAGAATCTTATTAGGACAAATCCCGCGATCAAAGAGGACAGATAATATTCCGGCGATCGCGTGAAATACTCTGCCAACCTGGCCAGTCCCCAGGTCATCGATACTGCATAAAGTACTTCCATAACCTCCAGAAATTTCTCGAATTTATTTATTTCTTTTTTTGTGGCATTTTCTTGCATAATTATTGGCATTCTCCCACCCCACTCCTCCCCTGTCAATGCATAGCCAACTCTTGCTTTTTTCTATAAAGGGCGTGCTTAGATGGGTATCCGGGTATCCGGTGATCTGGGACGGGGGATCAGGGGATCCGAAGATCAGGAAGGGGATAAAAATGTCTCGGATAGCCGGATCGCCGGGTCACCGGATAACCTTCCCAGCCCCACCCACCCCCTTCTTTCCCTGTCAATGCATAGCTAATCCCTTGCTTTTTTCTATAAAGGGCGTAAGCTTTTCCCTATGGGTGTACTAGTAAATGGTGTACAATATATAAATAATAACAATGGTTTTTTTCTCGTTGTTTTCACGGCTATCTATGCCTTCTTTTCGTATTTACTATTTCTCAAAAATAGAGATATACATTTAAGCAACATTGCCCCACTACCTCTAATTACATTTAATACCGGAAACCAGGTGTTTGAGATTGAAAACGTTGGTAATGGTATCGCTATTTCGATTATATTTGAGGAATATAATATTTTTCTTATGGATGCAAACGCCCATTATAGGATTATCTTCAAGAATATAAACATGCTTAAGCCTGGGATAAAACATCTTTTAGAAGAGAAGGAAGCGGGTCCAACATTTTTTGTGGCCTATCCAAGTAAGCCTATCCAGATTAAATTCTTTTTTAGTGACATTATAGGTACAAAATATTTTGGGATAATACAGCTTGGCAAAGAGTCTGTTTTTGTTTCTCGCATCATTAGGCTGAATATTGCTAGATATGTTTACGTATGGTTTGGCTTTTTATGGGAAAAAATCCAATGTTTATACTATTCACAGAAGATGCGATTAAGACAAAAGCGAAAATAATATGGCCATAACTAATTCTTTATTACCAGTCCATATAGTAAACCAATAACCACCATCTCCCCCAACCCTACTACCAACCCGTAAACAAGCGTTCCAGTCGGGATCGTGAACATTATCCACGAAGAAGCTGACCACATTACCACTCTAAAGAACCATATCAATAAGCCGTAATTAAGGCCCTTCATTAGGCCGCTTTTGCCGGGCAGGGAGTTTTTAAGCATTATAAAGAGCCACGCCAGGATGAAACCGTACACAAGGTCGATCATTATGCCGGCGGGGGCGTTTATCGAAGTTCGCATTATGGGTGCGTAAACGGAGTATAGGTTCACTGCCAGGGGATTGGCGTTGATAAGACCGTCTAAAAGACCGAAAAGGAGGCCGCTTGTTAGGCTAACTGTTAGGTAACGGAGCATTTGGCGATTATTGTCGCACAATGGGGATAAAATAACAAATAACAAGCATCAAAAAACAAACAAAACCAAAATCACAAATTACAAGGTTTAAACATTTGTTATTTGGAACTTAAATATTGTTTGTTATTTGTGATGCTTCGACAGGCTCAGCATCCCGAGCAACGCCGAGGGATTTGTTGCTTGTTTTTTTGCGCGAAGCGCGTTTCGTTGCGCGTGCCGGCGAGACGGGATAGAAATCAATGAAATTCTCAAAACAGAACATCGATAAAATCACATGAGTCAGATCTGTTTTTATGGCGTTAAGGTACGCGGCGGGAGGATCATATCGGCAAAAGCAGCCCGCCAAGATAAACTAACTAGCGCTAGATTCTCAAGTCTTACGCCGAAATCGCTCTCCTTAATCCCGGCGCTGGCTGGAGCTGCCGATGTTAGGGATCGATTGGAGATATTGCCGGTGCATCCTGTTTCCGGACAAGACCAGCGGGTTCCTGTGGAATGCCTGGAGGAAGCTTTAGGCAAGATCGAGCTTGATACCCGCGGCATGGCCTTTGTAAGTAGAAAGATGGAAGGATCGGAAGGCCGCCCACACACCCTGGCCGAATTACTGCCGTATTTAAGGGAAAGCATCGCAACTTTCGGAGAAACGCCAGTCCAGGACGTGTTTGCTTTCCCGTCCCAGGGGACTAAATCGATCAGGGCCTACCTTGAAGTATTATTCCATTATGGAGGGCCAAAACCTTTATCCCTCCACTTTGATTGCTTCTTAAAAAGGGATGGAGCGCTGGATAAGATCAGGCTGGTTTTTGGCCTGGGTGAGATCGTCGACGAAAATACTCCGGATAGATTTACGGATTTTCAGAATATTACCTGAGTTGAGCGGCCGCCACACCATTGAATTAAATTATCTTTACGGTCTTCTGGATCGAATTGAGCCCTTTCATGATCTTGATGCGGTTCTTTTTGACGTTGTAATGTTCGGCCATAAGTTCGATCAAGACCTCGTTGGTCCGACTGTCATGCTCCGGCGACGCATAATAAAGCCGCGTTCCTACCAATTCATTATGGTCGGCGTTCAGGATCACCCTTATTTCAACTAATATTTCTGTCATAAAGGTATTCTCCCATCCTCCTCTTTTGGTGTCAATGTTTGGGGACGAGGAACTGGATTTGGAATATCAGAGTATAAGAGCATAAGAAAGAGAAGAGCAGGGATCGGAGAAACAGATAAACAGAGCAAAACTGATATTCTGATCCCTGATCTCTGTTTATCTCTTTCTGATACGCCGATAATCTGATGCTCTATGATTATAGAGAAAGGGACTAGGTATGGGGAGAGCGAGCGAAATAACAAATAACAAGCATCAAAAAACAAACAATACCAAATTTGTTGCTTGTTTTTTCGTGAGAAGGGCTTGTTTCAACCCCGGCAACTCTGTTATAATTCAGCCATGACAAGAAAGAAAATATTCGGGATAATCACCGACAACAAAAATAGAATAAAGGGATTCGGCGTTAAAAGATTGGGCATTTTCGGCTCCCAAGCCAGAGGCACCAGCGGCGCCAATAGTGATGTCGACGTATTGGTTGAATTTAAAGAAAAAAGTTTCGATAATTACATGGATTTGAAATTCTTCCTGGAATCGATATTCAAAACAAAAGTCGATCTAGTAACCAATGAAGCTCTTAAGCCGATCCTTAAATCCGATATCCTTAAACAAACTAAATATGTCAAGGGACTATAAAGTATTTATCCAAGATATCCTCTCCGCCATCAAGAAGATTGATTCCTATTCCAGGAATATAAGTTTTGCAAAATTCAGGGAAGATGAACTGCTTATCGATGCTATTGTCAGGAACCTGGAAATCATCGGCGAAGCCGCCAAAAATATCCCTTCTTCCGTCCGCGACAAATATGAAGATATCGAATGGAAAAAGATAGCCGGTCTTAGGGATATTTTAATCCATGAATATTTTGGGGTAGACATCGACATTCTCTGGGACATTATCAAAAATAAACTGCCGGAATTAAAGAAGCAATTGAATAAATAGCCCGATTTTGGTCCGGTTGTCATGCTCCGGCGACGCCACGTAAAGCCGCGTACCTACTAATTCATTATGGTCCGCGTTCAAGATCATCCTTATTTCAACCAGTATTTCTGTCATGAAGGTATTTTGCCACTATGATCATTTGGTGTCAATGTTTGGGGACGAGGAACTGGATTTGGAATATCAGAGTATAAGAGCATAAGAAAGAGAAGAGCAGGGATCGGAGAAACAGAAAAACAGAACGATTCTGATGTTCTGATGTCTGATTATCTGTTTGTCTCTTTCTGATGCGCCGATATCCTGATACCCTATTTCCGGAAGCGAAGCGCGAAACGTCTGGTACTTCCCATGCTATAATCAATTCAGAGGTGAGCCATGGCGGATAATAAGTTTTTGCCCGGGGAAGTTAAGGACCTGGCTGGGGCGGTCGATTACCAAAACGACTCGATCGTCAGCCGGATGCTGTTGAACAAACCGAATGGGAGCGTCACGCTTTTTGCCCTCGCGGAGGGCCAATCCATCGCCGAACACAAAACCCCCTTTGACGCGCTGGCGCAGATCATCGACGGGGAAGCGGAGATCGTGATATCCGGTAAGAGCCGGACCGTTAAGGCCGGGGAGATGCTTTTAATGCCGGCCAACGATCCGCATGCTTTGTTCGCCAAAAAGAACTTTAAGATGCTCCTGACCATGATCAAATAACTGCGTCCGGCAATGCCGCAATATTCCCTGAAATTTCCAAGCTGATCTTAAGAAAAGAAGATACCATGCCGGACCCGATACAAATCATCTGCTCCCGCCTGCCGGGAGCGGTCTATAATGCAAACCACGATACTTGCCGCTATACCGAGCAGGGCAACCAGGTCTTGATCTCGAGGAACCGCGAAGGCGTTTTGTCCATCACCGCGGTGGGAAATTCGACCGCCGCCCCTACCACCTCACCCTCCACCCCGCCTCGCACCGGCCGCAGTAAATATGCAAACGTCGGCATAAGCCAACCCGCCATGTCGCGGCTAAACGAGGTCCAGGCACTGCGTTTGGGATGCGACATTCGTATCGCGCTGAAGCTTTTAGACGAACCGGAGGTCGATCTCGACGCCCTGGTTGAAATGATCGCGAGGATAACCGATAACCTCAACGCCCGCACTGTATCTTCGATAACTCCCGAAGCCCGCGCCGCCCTCTGCATTGTCTTCAATGATCCCAACGTGGACCTGCCCTCCATCCCGGAAGACCTCTGGAATTTGATCTGCGAATGATATCAGGCGCGGACTATATCGACCGAGGATGAACTTCCTATCCTATTGGCGCCCGCCTCGATGAGGGCTTTGGCGGAAGCAAAATCCTTGATGCCACCGGAAGCTTTTACCCCGATATTGGCCCCCACTATGGCCCGGATGCATTTGACATCTTCAACCGTGGCGCCCAGGGTTGCGCCTTTTTCGTCCTTGAGATAGCCGGTCGAGGTCTTGATGAAGTCCGCTCCGGCTTCTTGTGAGAGTTGGCAGGCCTTGGTCAGCTGTTCTTTGGTCAAAAGCCGCGATTCAATGATCACTTTTAGGAACTTTTTGCCCGCCAATTTCTTGATCGATCTTATGTCATTTTTTACCAGATCATAGTCGCAGTTCCTCAACGCGTCGAGGTTGATCACCATGTCCAGCTCCTCCGCCCCATCCTCGAGCGCTTCCCCGGCCTCAAGGATCTTGTTGGAGGTGGGCATATTGCCGAAATGGCAATTGGCCGCCGTCGCGTTCTCTTTCGGCAGGCCGACGGTGGCGCAGACCTTGATATTGGTGCCCGATAAAAGGTGTTCCGCCGCCTCCACCCCATTGCCCCGGACACAAACGGTGCAGAAATGGTACTTTTTGGCTTCTGCGCAGAGCTTCTCAATATCCTTTTCCGTCGCGTCGACCTTAACATTGGTATGGTCGATATAAGGGGCGAGATCGGAGGGTTTCTTAATTATAATTGCCATAATGGGGCAATTTTAGGGTAAGAGAGAATTTAAGTCAATCTAGTTTATGCGTTCGCGGTTGAATTGGTCGATCGAGCGCAGCGCAACAGAAAGCAGGTGGTCGGAAAGGTCGTCCGAGGCCGAAATTATTCGCAGGCGGTCTTCGTGCTTCTCGATGGTCACAAAGTAGCTCGGCCCTTCATCGTGCGTCTTGACGAACTCCCCGCCTACCGTCACCCCCAACGCGACGAGGTCAACAAAAGACCTCTCTTCCCACACCAACTCCAATATAACCTGGTTATGGTCGATAATGCGCTTAAGGTTGGGATCGTTTTCACGATAACGGGCCGAAAGCTTCCCCAGGCGATCGTGCCACTCAACTACCGTCCCGTTGGTGGAGTGATGATCGATGACCTCCAGATAATCGTTCCACAGCGCCAGGGTAAAATGCACGCGGGACAGGAGGTCGTCCGAGACGGAGTAATGGTTGACGGGGTCATTTTCACGGCCGACCGTGCATCGGTCGTCGAAAGCATGGATCCGGCCGCCTTGCCTCTGGAGAAGTATATGCTTTCCCATGACCCGGACCTGGTAACGCAGGGAGCCGGCGCCGATGGTGATGGGCTCATTGGGCGTTTTGGGCCGCGGCAAGCGCAGGCTGCTCGAAGCCCGGGGATTTAAAAGCACTTCCCGCCGCACGCCTTTTAGACCGTTCATGCTTTATTATCGGCGGATTTAGCTGGAGATTTCAGCTGATATTGTAATTGACGGTCAACCGTGTATAATTCCGGTGTGCCGAAGATCATGATTAGAATATTGGCGGTCATGGTGCTCCTCCTGCCGCTGTATGGCTGCGGGAGCACCCTTTCCAGCACCACCACCACGACAACCACTACGGCCGCTCCCACGGTAACCAGCATCACTCCTTCTTCAGGATATAATGACCTGAATTATTCCCTGCAGATTTCCGGGACCAATTTTCAGACCGGCGCCACGGCCAAGATCGGGAGCACCACGATCTCGAGCCTCGAAGTGGTAAACTCCACGACTATCCGGGGATACCTGTTCTACGGGGTGACCGGCGGAAGTTACGACGTGAATGTCATCAACCCGGACGGGCAAATAGGGACCCTGGCCGGAGCATTTACGGCCAATTCCCCGCCCGCCGAGTGGACTAAAGAAACCCTAAGCTGGGCCGGCACCATCGAAGCGCTGACCTCAAATTGCACCATTCTCCTCCCCGACGGCATCACCTATCGAACCTATTTTACCGGACCGGGGGGCATCTGGACGGCAACCTCCACCGACGGGATAAGTTGGTCGAACCAGGTGTTGACCGGTGTGGTGGACACGGGAGCCACCAATCCCGGGGTCATCAGATTATCGGACGGCACTTACCTAATGATCTACGGCATTCAGACGGCATTCCCCACTACCGAAAAGTTGTATCGCGCCACTTCCAGCAACGGCGTTACTTTTGTAAAGCAGGCCGGCACCGCCCTGATCGCGGATCCCGACGAGGAAGATTTCGTATCCGTGCCCGATCTCGTTTATCTCAACACCACGACCTTGAGGATGTATTTTGTCGCTTCTCCTTCCAACAGCTTCGTGCATACCGCGGTCTCGACCGATAGCGGACTGACCTGGACCAGGGAAGGAAAAATATCGATAGATGGAGGGCCGGTTGGCGGGCAGGTCTATGATCCGGACATAATCAAGTTTACGGACGGGACCTATTGGTTCTTCTTCACCACTCCTCCGGTGGGAGCGTCGATCGGGGACTTGAGGATCCGCTCCGCTACTTCTTCCGACGGAAGAAGCTTTGTTCTGCAATCCGGAAGCCGGGTCACCCCTTCGGGCACGGTCAGCACGATAATGGACCCCGATGTCATCCTGATAAAAGGGACCACCGATCAATACCGGCTATATTATGGAGGGAATCTCTCGACCACGCCCTCTAGCGCGGACGATCTAAGGGCAATAATTTCACCTTAAGATACCTTGATGACCGCGACGGGACAATCGGCCGCCGCCTGCTGGATCTGCGCTTCGTACTTGCCAAAATCGACGCCCGCCTTGACGTGGGCGATATCGGTCATTTCAAAGACCTCCGGTGCGGCCGCTTCACACACGCCGCAGGAGATGCAGCCCTCGATAATTTCTACTTTTGTTATAGCCAACTAAAATTCACCTTCTTTCGGACGAGATTATACCACACCCGCGGTTTCGGGATAAACCAGGAAACTTCTGGGATGATCTTTTAATATCTCGTGATAGATGGCTTGGGCCTGGATTTCGTTGTCGGCAATGCCGAAGACCGCCGAGCCCGAGCCGGACATCAGGGCCTGCGGACAGCCCAAATGAATCAGGCGTTTTTTGATCCCCTCCACCTCCGGATATTTAGGCAAAACCACCTTTTCCAGGTCATTATATAATGTAATACCGGTTATCTGCCGGTGGGTACCTGCCAGGCGCTTCTCAGCGATGAAGACCCGGTCGAAATTCTCATAGGCCCACTTGGTCGAGATCGAGACCTCGGGCTTGACGAGGATGAAGATCAGCTTGCCGACCTCCGGGATTTTGAGCTTTTCGACGAGCTCTCCCCTGCCCCGACAGCGCGCCGTCCCCCCCTCTATGCAAAAGGGAACGTCGGAGCCCACCTCGGCCGCCAGGTTGATAAGGTCGGAGCCGGTCAAACCGGTCTTGAACATTTGGTTTAAGCCGACCAGGGTGGCCGCCGCATCCGCCGAGCCCCCCGCTAAGCCCGCCGCAATGGGGATGTTCTTTTCGATCTCGATCACCACACCCTGCTCGATGCCGGTCTTATTCAAAAAAACTTTTGCGGCCTTAAAAGCGGTGTTGCGTTCATCGGAAGGGATCCTTAGGTCGGAGGTTCTGATCGTAATGCCGGCGGTTTGCCGGCTTAAAGTGACGTGGTCGAAAAGTGAGACCGACTGCATGATGGAATCGATCTCGTGGTAGCCGTCTTCGCGCAGGCCGATCACCTGCAGGGATAAGTTTATCTTGGCGCGGGCCTTAAGCTTTGGCACTAAGCTTGAAGAGAGTGGACTTAAGATGCCCGGCCCGGTTTTGGTGGATGATGCCCTTAAGCGATAACTTATCTATGATGCTCTGAGCTTTGCGGATGGCATCCGGGGTTTTTTTGGCGCGGGCTTCGTTGATGAGCTTGCGCATCTTGGTCTTATATTCCACATTGCGCGCCCGGTTGCGCGCCGTGACCCGGATCTTTTTTATCGCGGACTTGAGATTGGCCATTTATCAAACTCCTTCTAAATTTTCTTGACAGGGAAAGGCGGGAACATATATAATGATACCACAATCAAATGTGATTCAGCAATAGGCCTCTTATAAATCTTTACCGCACCAAACAAGCTCATGGCAAAAATTTCAATACACGAATGGTTTACCCGGAAGAAAAAGGCCAAAGCCGAGACCGAGGCCGTCAGCGCCCGGCTGGATATACCCGGCAACCTCTGGATCAAATGCTACAAGTGCAATGCCGCCCTGTTCACCAAAGACCTCGAGGCCAACCTTAAGGTCTGCCCCAAGTGCAATTACCATTTTAAGCTTTCTTCGGCCGAACGGATCAAGCTTTTGATCGACGAAGGCACCTTTAAGGAGCTTAATGCCGAGATCCGCTCCACCGATTTTCTGGGCTTTACCGACTCGCAGCCCTATCAAAAGCGGATCGAGGACTCCATGCTCAAGTCCAATCTTATGGAAGCCGTGATCACCGGCGAGGGCCAGGTCTCCTCTATCCCGGTGGCCCTGGGAGTGATGGATTTTTCTTTTATGGGCGGCAGTATGGGCTCGGTGGTGGGCGAAAAGATAACCCGCATCGCGGAGCACGGCATGGAGCATAAACTGCCGGTGATCGTGGTGACCGCCTCGGGCGGGGCCCGCATGCAGGAGGGCATAATGTCTCTGATGCAGATGGCCAAGACCTCGGCGGCGCTCCAACGCCTGCGCGAATTCGGCCTGCCCTATATCGTGATCTTGACCGATCCCACCACCGGCGGCACCACCGCCAGCTTTGCCATGCTGGGCGACATCCACCTGGCCGAACCGGGAGCGCTGATCGGCTTTGCCGGCCCCAGAGTTATCGAGCAGACCATCAGGCAAAAACTGCCGGTCGGCTTCCAGCGGTCCGAATTTTTGGAATCCCACGGCATGGTGGACGCGATCGTCAACCGCCAAGACCTTAAGTCCACCCTTACCAAGATCTTGAGGTTCTACAAGGATTAACATGGCGGAAGCTAAGAACGGAAAAAAGAATCTCCTGGAATTCGAAAAGCCGCTGATCCCCATCTTCAAGAAGATCGAGGAGCTCAAAGGGGTTTCGGCCCACGGGATGGACATGACCGAAGAGATCAAGATGCTCGAAAAAAGGATCGAGACCCTGCGACGCGAGATCTTCCAAAACCTCTCCCCCATCCAGATCGTGCAACTGGCCCGCCATATAATGCGGCCCACCACCCTCGATTACATCAGTTTACTGCTGGAGGATTTTGTGGAACTGCGCGGGGATAGGAATTTCGGCGATGACCCAGCCCTGGTGGGCGGAGTGGGAAGATTGAACGGCAAACCGGTGCTGGTGATCGGCCACCAAAAAGGCCACACCACCAAGGAACTGCTCGCCCGCAACTTCGGCATGGCCAATCCGGAGGGCTATCGCAAGGCCCTGCGTTTGATGCGCGTAGCCCAGCGGGCCAACCGGCCGATCATCTCGCTGGTCGATACCCCGGGGGCTTATCCCGGTATCGGCGCCGAAGAACGCGGGCAATCGGAAGCCATCGCCAAGAATCTAAGGGAAATGGCGGCCTTGACCGTGCCTTTCGTAACTGTCATTACAGGCGAAGGGGGATCGGGAGGGGCTTTGGGCATCGGAATGGGCAATCGGGTCTTGATGCTGCAGTATTCCATCTATTCGGTGATCTCACCGGAGGGTTGCGCTTCGATCCTTTTCCGCGACGCCACGCGGGCCGCTGAAGCGGCCACTGCCAGCAAGATCACCGCAAAAGACCTCTTGGAATTTGACGTGATAGATGAGATAATCAAAGAACCGGTGGGCGGCGCCCATAACGACCCTGCTACCTCCGCCCAAAACATCCAGGTTTCCGTTATAAAACATATCGAAGAGCTAAACAAGCTCTCTCCCCGCGAGTTGATCGCCGACCGATACCGCAAGTATCGCAAGATGGGGATCTTCATCGAAAGTTAATGGTGCCGGTGTGGTGGAATTGGCAGACGCGCCAGACTCAAAATCTGGTGGGGCTTATACCCCGTGTCGGTTCGACTCCGACCACCGGCACTTCGACAGGCTCAGTGCCGCGGTGGTGGAATTGGCAGACACGCACGATTCAGGTTCGTGTGGGGTAACACCCTTGGGAGTTCGACTCTCCCCCGCGGCATTTCGTCCCGATCTTAAAGGAGGAAAAAAGAATGGATATCGTAGAACTCGAACAAAAGACCCTGCCCGACCTGTACGAGATCGCCAAGGGGATGAACATCCCCGGTTACAAGCAGTTGAAAAAGCACGACCTGGTCTTTAAGATACTGGAGACCCAGACCGAGAAGAACGGCAATATCTTCGCCAAGGGGATCTTGGAGATCTTGCCGGAGGGCTACGGCTTTTTGCGCACCGGGGGCTACTTGCCCAGCCGGGAAGATATTTACGTCTCCCAGACGCAGGTGCACCGCTTCGACATGCAGAACGGGGACCAGGTCTCGGGCCAGATCCGCCCGCCCAAAGAAGGGGAAAAATATTACAGCTTATTGAAGATCGAGGCCATCAACGGGATCAATCCCGAACAGGCCCGCGATCGCATCCCCTTCGAGAACATGACCCCCATCTTCCCGGATGAAAGATTTACTTTGGAGCACACCGGCTGTCCTATGGCCGCGCGCCTGATCGATCTGCTCTCCCCCCTCGGGAAGGGCCAGCGCGCCATGATCGTCTCGCCCCCCAAGGCCGGAAAGACCACCGTCCTCAAAAACATCGCCAATTCCATCACCGCCAATTTCCCGGAAGCCATCATCAAGGTTTTGCTGGTGGATGAGCGGCCGGAAGAAGTCACCGACATGCAAAGGTCCATCAAGGGCGAAGTGGTCTACTCCACTTTTGACGAGCCGCCTGAAAACCACATCCGCATCGCGGAACTTTTACTGGAGTCCGTCAAACGCGTGGTGGAGAACAAAAAGGACGTGGTGATACTGCTTGATTCCATCACCCGCCTGGCGCGGGCCTACAACCTGGTAACGCCGCCCTCGGGCAGAACGCTCTCGGGAGGATTGGATCCCACCTGCCTGCATCGTCCCAAAAGATTCTTCGGAGCGGCCAGAAACATCGAAGAAGGCGGCAGCTTGACCATCGTGGCCACGGCGTTAGTTGAGACCGGCTCGCGCATGGACGATATCATTTATGAAGAGTTCAAAGGCACCGGCAACATGGAACTGCATTTAAACCGCAAACTGGCCGACCGGCGGATATTCCCGGCTATCGACATCAAGATGTCGGGCACCCGCAAGGAAGAACTGCTTTTGACCGATCAGGAGCTGGGCAAGGTGAGGTTGCTGCGCAAGATATTGGACAGCTACGAGGCGGTGGACGCCACCGAGCAATTGATCGAGAGGTTAAAGTCGTTCAAATCCAACAAAGCGTTTTTGGATTCGGCCGAGGTTAAATAAGCCATTCCGCGGGTGTGACCAGCACCTGTTCCGTAAAGCCGGCCGGGCCCGTCTCCCGGAAGCTTTTAACCCCATCCGGCCCCAGCGTTACAAAACTGCCCTGATTGAAAGCGCTCATTCCCAGGTCGATCTCAAAGACCCGGCCGCCGGTGACCTCGACTTTGGACTTGATGGTATGCGCGCACACCATCCCGCTTACTCCCATCTGCCGCAGATAACCGCTCACCGCATTCTCGCCCCTTTTGGCGATCGGAGCCAAAAATTCGTCCCCCCGCACCCCGAGAAAATTAAGCAGGATGGTCCTTAACTGACGCAAGCGAAAAAGGTCGGGACTGGGGGTTGAGAGCAGGTCCCGGAATTGCCGGTGGATGGCGTCCAGCCGCTCAAAAAGCCCCGGCTGGATCTCGGTTTCCGGCACGCCCCCGTGGATATAGAGGATCCCATTGGAATCGATGTGATAAAGCTTGGTGCATTCTAACAGCCAGCTGCAGATCTCGCGCAGAACGGGATTGGCCATTATTTCGGAAGAAAGCTTTTCGAGCACAGCACGATAGTCCACCTGCATCTGGACGAAGAGGTCTTCCATATTATTGCCGATAAGAGTGTAGCGCCGCCGCAGTTGCTCCTCCGCTTCCCGGACCGGCTTATAATTTATCCCGCATTCTTCCAGGAAGGGCTGGGCGCCGTTGCCCAGCCATTTGTTCAGGCCCCACACGTCGCCCTTAACGGCCAGCAGTTGGAGGATCGCGTGATTGCCCATCAGCAGGCGTTTTTCTCCGCGCAGGATATCATATACCGCGCGGTTGCCGTATCCGCGATCAAAAAAGTCCCCTAAAAAGATCCTCTCCACCGGCCGGTTATTTAGATGGCTTACCACCCGGTGCAAGGCGACAGAATGGCCGTGGATGTCGGGAATGGCGGCGGTGGTGGCGAGGACGGCTGCTCTCTGCTGCGGCCCGCCCGCGGGATGTAAGCGGACGGCGGGCATGGCCGGCGGTGTGGTTTTTCTAATACTCATTTTAATGCTTAACAACATTTATCCGACTGCCAAATATTAAATTTCACTCGATTTTCTATGTTATAATTTCTTTATGTTCGATAGAGAAAAAATTGAAGCGATCACCGGCGGAAAAGTGTTGGGGCATGGTAAGATCACGGGTATTTCGACCGATACCCGATCGCTTAAGCCGGGCGAACTGTTTATCCCCCTTAAGGGCAAGAACTTCGACGGCCGAAAATTCCTAAAAAAAGCTCCGCTGGCTTTGGATGTTAAGAACGGCCTTTCCGCCTTGCAGAAGCTCGCCGCCTATCACCGGAACAAATTCAAGATCCCCTTTATCGGGGTCACCGGCAGTGTGGGGAAAACCACGGTAAAGGACATGCTCGCATCCATCCTTTCGCAGGAAATGGAAGTTTTAAAGAATGAGGAGAACTTCAATAACGAGATCGGAGTCCCCCTCACCCTCTTGAAGCTCAATAAAAAGCATAAAACCGCGGTCATCGAGATGGCCATGCAAAAACTGGGAGAGATCGAGGAGCTGGCGCGCATCGTCCGGCCTCACGTCGCCGTCATCACCAACATCGGCGAAGCCCACTTGAAATTCCTAAAGACCAAAAGAAACATTGCTAAAGCCAAAGCCGAAATATTCACTTATTTAAAGAAAGGCGACTTTGCCATCATTAACCAGGACGATGAATTCTTTGAGCATTTGGGGACCAGGGCCCGGGAACTAGGGGCCAGGGTCCTGACATTCGGAATACTTGAGAAGGCCGATGTCACGCCAAAAGACCTAAAAGGCATAAAACTCCCGATACCCGGGGAACATATGATAATGGATGCGCTGGCGGCCATCGCCGCGGCGAAAGCTTTGGGCATCAAGAGAACTTCGATCAAAAAAGGTCTGGAAAAATTCCAGCCTTCGAGCAAAAGGATGCAGGTCATATTGAAAGTGGACGGCACCAAGATCATAAACGACACTTATAACGCCAATCCCCAGTCCATGGCCGCGGCCTTGAAAGTTCTGGCCTCGCTCTCCGGCCGCAAGATCGCGGTCTTGGGCGATATGCTGGAGCTGGGCAAGATATCCAAAACGGCCCACCGCCGCATGATACGTCTAGCCCGCGCTCTTAAGATCGATCGGGTCTACACTTTGGGCAAGCTTTGGCCTAAAGTTAGCACGCCGGAAAAAGATCAAAAAACCTTACTGAAAAAGCTGAAGAAATTCATCCAGCCGCGTGATATAATCTTGGTCAAAGGCAGTCGCGGATTGAAGATGGAAAATATCGTGGAAGCTTTGAACTAAAATGGATGCCAAATTAATAATCGAAAATCTCAAAAAGCAAAAAAGTAATATAAAAAATACTTATAAGGCCAATATTATCGGGCTTTTTGGCTCGTCGGCTCGGGGAGAAGAAAGGCCGGGGAGCGATATCGATCTGCTGGTCGAGTTCGACAGCGACGCCGATTTTATCAATTACATGGCTTTAACCAATTATCTTGAAAGTATACTGGGACAAAAAGTTGATCTGGTTTCAGCCCCCTATCTGCGAGAGATGATCAGGCCCATGGTAATGAAAGATTTAAAAAAGATATGATCGATTATAACCTCGTCTGGCAAACTATCAAAACCCGTTTGCCGGAAATAAAAAAAGAACTATCAAAAAACTAATGCCGCGGTGGTGGAATGGCAGACACGTACGCTTGAGGTGCGTATGCCCACAAGGCTTGGAGGTTCGAATCCTCTCCGCGGCATTTTAGATTGGATCTTCTAAAATCAAATAGGGGTGATCGTCACGCCAGGTCTTAGCTGAATTGCTGAAAGGATTTGCCAATATTCTATCTGGAAAAGCAAACCTAAAACTGCGACCTTTATCGCTAAAAGTCATTTTTCTCTCGATAAAGGCAACAATTTCATTCATAGGCAATCCTTTTTCTGTCCCATTCTGATTTAACGGCCCGGTTTTGCCGTAATATCTTGCCAAGACGCTGTCAACCAGATAATATCCCCCCACCACCGCCAACATTTCTTCCGGTGATTTTGTCCACGGCGGGGCAGACCGATTAAACTCTATGCCTGGAGGCAAGCGAAAACCATTAGGCATTTCAGCCACCACAACCCTGTAGCCCTGCTTCTTCCCCCAGCAATAACCAAGACCATTCATGTTCAAGCCGTATTTCCCCGCCATGACATCCAGCTGAAGTTCAAGCCGGCGAAGTCCGCTTTTCATTAATTCACAAATAATTTCCGTTTGGCCGCTAAAGGTTTCCCCATCATGATTTATCAGAAAAAAACCGAATTGTTCCGCTAAAAAGGCAAGATCTTCCTCGCTAATGAACTTTTTCCCGTCCGGCAGATATAGCTCCTTAATTAGATAATGAAACAATTCATGGGCGACAATGTCTCGGACGTGTCCTTTATGATCGGGAAGCTGCGCATAACTATCGTAATAAACCTCGAGTAATCCTTCATTATTAAAAGATCCTGAGGTAGTAATTGGGCCGGCCTGTCCGGCGCCTTTGGCTTTGCGAATTTCCTGAATTTGAATTTTTGACGGCCGACCACCGCTCATAACAGCTTTAACTTTAGCCAATAATTCTGCGATCTTTAGGATTTCTCCTTCGTTAAATGGCGTCACGTCCTTATCATGGGTTAGTTTGACGCCGAACCTGCGCAGCACTTCCAATTGAATTTCCTCTCGTGATTCTTCAATTTCGTCAATCTTATGTATATTAACTGTATTTGATAATCTAACCAATTCCCTTAGGGCGTTACGGATCTCCGGCGGCGTCATATTGGCAAATGATACTGCACAGGCCTTATCCTTCCTTAAAAAACCCGTTCTCAATAATGCTTTAGAGATAGCCAATAATCCCGGATGGTTATTATTTAGCCCGGCGGAAAGGTTATGCCGATTTGCGCCGATTTCAATCGTGGCCTGGTTATCTTTTAGCCCGATCTTTACGTATGGATATTTTGCCAAAAGTTCCCCAATTCCTTGCCGGCGTTTCGCCGCCCAATTGATTCTAAGTCCCCAGATTGGCCTGGAGATAAAATCATATTTGCGAAGTATATCTCTACATTTCCCCATGTATTATTATCGTTAAAATTAAGGCGCAATTTCACCCTTGAAAATTGCATATTAAATTGCCAGAATATATTATCTCTGCTATAATCACGCCGTAATAGCGTGGCAAGTTTTTATATAGAGGGGGTCCCGATCATGCATAAGAAGATATTAAAGCGGGTTTCCGTTTTTGTCCTTGTCGTTTTTGCGATCGGCGGCCTTTCGGGAACCGGCCCCTCTTACGCCGAAGGCAACACCGGGACCATCAAGATCTTTTCGGAGGTCAAAGGCATCGAGATCTTCCTTGATGAAAAACCGCAGGGGTCCGACATGGCGGTGCTCGAGAACGTCGAAATGGGCAGCCACTACATTAAAGCGGTCAAGGACGGGGTAAGCGTCTTCAGCGAACTCGTGAACGTGGCCGCCAACGGGACCACCACGGTGCTGATCAAGGATACCGGCCAGGTAAAAGCCAAGATCTTAAGCAGTAAATACACCGAACAGCAGGAATACAAGAGCAAGAAACTGGATATCCTGCTAAGCAAGAGTGTGCAGACCGTCGGCTCGGGATACACCAGCAGTTCTTATTTCCCCGGTTATTATTCCATTTTCGGCTCCGGCTGGACGACCACCTCGTCCACCGCCTACGAGACCACCGACTGGAAGATAATCCAGGGCGGCGTGCAGGAGATCTCCGATCATCAGTTCGCCGTGCTGGTCAATGACGCCAACGCGCTAAAAACCTACCAGGATAAAGTGAGTGCGATAGAAGGCAAGGTCATGGCCGGCATCATAGTGAGCCTGATCGGCGTGGTCGGATTAATAGGCGGGGCCTTCACCACCGGCGATACTCAAATCGGCCTGCTGACCGCCGGGCTTTTAGGAAGTATTTTTGGACTGGCTTTTATGTCGGCCGACGCTCCGCCTACCGGACATCTGGTCTCCCCCGGGGAAGCGGCAAGGCTGGCGTACGAATATAACCAAGGGCTTAAATCAAAACTGGGTCTTCCGGCTGATTTTGAGATACAATAAGTCAGGGTCACAGCAAGTTTTCCCTTAATTCTTGAATTTCTTGAAGTTCTTGACCATTTGCCCGAAATTGCGGTCTTCCCGCCTCTTTTCCAGGTTCGACATGGAATAATGGTCGGATTCTTTCTTAAGTTTAATATAGTTCAGATACTTTGCCTCACTTAGTTTTCCTGATCTTAGCGCGGCAAGTATGGCGCAGCCCGGTTCGTTGATATGGGTGCAATCAGCAAATTTGCAGCCCGTCGCTAATTCAGATATCTCGCCAAAAACACCCGCTACGGCCTCGCCCGCGTCAGCCACGCCAACTTCCCTGATCCCGGGATTGTCAACCACCATACCGCCGTTCTGAAGAACGAACAATTCGCGATGCGTGGTGGTATGTCTTCCTTTTTTTGTGGCAGTGCTGATGGTATTGGTTTTGATCAGCTCTTTGCCTAACAACTCATTAATAAGCGAAGATTTACCCGAGCCGGAAGACCCAACCAAGCAATAAGCCCTTCCTTTTTTAATTGCCTTGCGCAAGCTTTCGATCCCCGATCGGTCGACCACGCTGGTCGTTATCACCTCGATGCCCCGGAACCTATCTTTGATCTGCGTTAGTTTGTCATTGAGCTCATCTTTTGAAATGAGGTCGATCTTATTGAGAAGAATGGCCGGCCCGATCTTTCCCGCCTTAATGATCGTTAGGTAACGTTCGATCCGGTTTAAGTTAAAGTCCCGGTCAACCGCCTGGACCACAAAAGCCATATCGATATTAGCGGCGATCGGCTGGACTTCATCCTTGCCTGGGGCTTTGCGGCTTAACGCCGTTTTCCTGGGCAGGATTTCCCGGATCACAGCGTGATCAGGTTCCAGTTCAGAGATCCTGACAATATCTCCAACGACCGGATAATCGGTCTTTGACCCGGCAAAAAACATCATTTTGCCGGTTATCTCGGCCCAAAATTCATTTTCATCGTTTTTAACGCGATATTTCCCCCGATATTGGGCCACAACCCGGGCGGTCTGATCTTGATAATCCATAGACAACAATTATAACAAACCTACATGGTTGAAATATAAGAATTCTGTTATAATACCCTAACAAGTTTTTAAGATCTCAATACGATAGATTAAAGGGGGAAGGTTGAAGTGGTGAGCAACCCGGTTACCTCTGCTACGATAGATCAAACCAGCCTGCAGGGCACAGCTATTACCCCTCAAAGACGAGGCGACGGGACTTTCGACAACTACCTCGACCTGGCCCTGATCCGGCTCGATTTGCTCTTCGTCCCCCTTAAGTTCGAATTCGATTTTTCTTCCGAGAAGACCAAGGAGCCGGCTTCACCGCCGAAAGAAGAACCAACCTATGAAGATCCCGATCCGATCCGCACTCCGAATTCCGAACTCCGCAATGAAAAATTAGAGGCGCTGGAAACCCGAATGATCAAACAGGCGCTGATAACCAATCTCCCCACCTTCATTCCTTTTGCCCCTTCGTCCTTCGCCGCTTCCCCCAATTCTTCTGCGGGATTGACGAAAGGCGATATGCAGGTCTTAATCGACGATCTGGTGGAGCGGGCGCGCGTCTTTAAGCTTAGCCAAAAACCGGAGCTCAATTTAGACCTTAAGTCCGAGGAACTGGGTCGTCTGCTGCTTTCTTTCAAGAACCGAAACGGCGGGATCGAGGTTTTAATCGCCGCGGCCGACGGCAATTCTAAAAAATTGCTGGACGAGCACATTTTGGAGCTTGAAAACTCCCTAAAAGCAGCTAGAATAACCCTTAACGACCTGCGGGTGACCGAGATCTCAAAGAAAAAGGAGGGGGAATTCTAAATGCTCGACATTATGACCCAGGCCAAGAACGCCATCGAGAATTACAACGCCGCTTTATCCATACATTCCGCCAACATCGCCAACCTTTCGGTAACCGGCTACAAACGGCTGGATGTTTCATTTCAATCAATGCTCGAAAAGGTGATGAGGCAGGGTACCGCCGCTTCCACCTTCGGCAACCTGGGCGGCACCAATCCCATCCAACTGGGAGGGGGAATGAGCATCGCCAATACCCTGGTCGACATGAGCCAGGGATCTCTTTCCACCGGCAACGGCATTGATATGGCCATCAACGGTCAGGGATTCTTCATCCTTTCCGGCGACGGCGGCAATTCGTTCCTCTATTCGCGCGCCGGCCAATTTACCGTGAACAGCGGATTTTTACTGACTTCTGCCGGCCAGCAGGTTTACGGCTTTAATTCTTCCGGGAGCTTGGTCGCCATCACCGGATTGGCCGGGAATTCCTCGGATTACACCTGGAACGATTCGACCGGCGAACTGCTTTATCAAGGAACTGCGACCGGCTACCGCATCGCCCTCACCTATTTCCAAAATCCCGGAGGGCTCACCCAGGGACCGGGCACCACTTTTAGGGAATCGATCGCTTCCGGCTCGCCTGCCTCCGCCGTGGCCGCCGGCAATATCGCCGGGACCGTCCAGGGCCATCAGGTGGAACAATCCAACGTCAATTACCTGACCGAGTCGATCGTATCTTTGGAGCTTCAGCGCGCCATCAACAGCAACCTGTCGGTGGTCAACATGGCTTCGGAGCTGATCTCTTCGTTCATACAAAAGTTAGGATAAGGAGATAATGGCGGAACGCGGAAAATCTGATCTGGCGCCCCAGCGGCGCTCGCTTAAGCTATCCCCTTCGATCGGGGACTGGACCACCTATAAAGTACCCCAGCAATTGGTCAAAAGGGTAAAGATCGGGCTATACGGCTTCGATCGCCTTTCGGAAGAAGAGCTCAACGCCGCGCACCTTATCCATTACCGCTTTGCCGAAAGCTGGATCAAGGCCCTGCGCGCCGGCCTGGGTTGTGCGGGCGAGCTTTTCTCGATCGAAGCCCAGCAAATGCCCTACGGCAATTTCGTCAAATCCCTGACCGGGCCGGTTCTACAGGGAAAGATCACCTCCCCCGAATATCCGGAAGAAATATTCCTCTCCGTCGACTCTTCCCTGGCGGAAGGCCTGGTGGCCGCGGCTTTGGGCGGAGAAGCCGGAGGCGGCCGTCATCAGATAACCGAGGCCGACCAGCTGGTCTTTGAGACCGCCTTTTCGGAGAACTTAAACCTCTTGAACACGGCTTTCTCGAACATTTTTAAGTCGTTAAAATATGAAGCAGTTTCCTTCCCCGACCCCGCTCCCCTGCTCTCGGTCAATCACCAGACCACTTTCGTGGTCTTTGTTTTGGAATTGACCCTGGGGGATGCGCACGGCAAAGCTCTTTTGGGCTACACCGGCCCCTTCCTCAAAGGTCTGCTGAAAAAAATAAAAGAATCTTCCAAGCCCAAGCCCCTGCCCTTAAACAAATTGGGCCCGCAGATCTTAAGCAACATCCTGGTGCCGGTCAAAGCCCTGCTCGGATCTGCCGAACTTAAGGCCGGAGAGATCCGGGGTTTGGAAGCGGGCGATGTGGTTACGGTGAACAACTCCATCTTCAACGCCATCAATATCTTTCTCGGCGGGAAAAAAGTGGTGCAGGGCCAGCCGGGAGAACAAAACGGCAAACTGGTGCTAAGAGTAGTGGGAGTGGAAAAGGAAAAAGAGATAAAAGTGGAACCACCGCCGGTCCAGGGCCCCACTCCGCCTCCACCACCCGCTCCGACTCCGGTAAAACCGGCTGTGCCGCCTCCGGCCGCCAAACCCCTGCCGCCGCTGCGGCCCTTAAGGCCGGCAATGCCTCCTCCCCCTCCCCCGATAGAAGAGGAGGAAGAAGAGTTCCCGGAGGAGGATCTCGAAGATGATCTTTTGGACGAAGAAGAGTTTCCCGAAGAAGATTTTGAAGAAGAAGAAGAAAAGGAGGCCTCGTGATGGAAGTTAAAAAAGTGCATTTCCCGGAATTGAGCGAAGAAGGCAAAGGAGCCCAGCTCAACGAAAAGACCATCGGTGAGATACCGGTCGAAGCGACCGTGGAGCTCGGCCGCACCAAGCTCTCTTTAAGAGAGGTGCTGGAGCTGGCCGAGGGCTCGATCATCGAGCTCGAGCGATTAGCGGGAGAGCCGCTCGACCTTAAGGTTGGCGGACAATTAGTGGCCCAGGGAGAGGTGGTCGCGGTCGACGACAATTACGGCATCCGCATCACCAACGTCCTGCTCAAATGACCGGTCTCACCTACGAATCCTTGGCTTTGAACCGCACTCCCGTGGCCACTTTCGGCTACATCGTGCAGGTAGCAATATCACTGGCCATCGTCCTGGGGCTCATCTACTTGACCTCTCGGTATCTTTTGCCCCGCCTGCAGGTGAATCCCAAAGGGAAACTTTTAGAGGTCTTGGACCGCGTGGGGCTCGAGCCGCAGGTTACCGCCTACGTCCTTAAATTCAAGAAGAATATTTATGTGGTGGGCGTCAGCAACAAGAACGTATCCCTGATCGATAAGCTGAAGGAAGGAGAGGAAAGTTGAATAGGCGGCTCCTCTCATTTTTAACTGCGAATTTATTCGCAGTAGTTCTACCATCTCTGCCGGCCTTTGCCGCGCGTCCCATCGCCGGGGGCCTCGACGTAAACCGGCTGATGAGCACGCCGCAATTTTCCTCATCCGTCCAGATGATCCTGGGCATCGCGCTGATCTCCCTGGTGCCCTTCTTTCTGGTATCGGTCACGAGCTTCCTGCGCATCATCATCGTCTTTGCGCTGTTGCGCACCGCCATCGGCACCCAGCAGGTGCCCCCCACCTCGGTCTTGGTGGGGCTGGCGATGTTCATGACGGTCTTCATCATGACGCCGGTGTGGAAAGATGTCACCACCGTAGCCATAAATCCCTATAACCAGGGAAAACTTTCGGAGATGCAGGCCTTTGAGGCGGGCATGCTGCCGCTTAAAAAATTCATGCTCCGGCAAACGCGTGAAAAGGACCTGGCGCTTTTTGTGCAGTTCGCGCGCATCAAGCCGCCCACCCGCATGGAAGACGTTCCCAATTACATCGCCATTCCCGCCTTCATGATCTCGGAGCTTAAGACCTCTTTCCAGATCGGCTTTTTGCTTTTTGTGCCCTTTTTGATCATCGACCTGGTGGTGTCCAACATCCTGCTCTCTTTGGGCATGTTCATGTTATCACCGGTGATGGTCTCTTTGCCCTTTAAGATATTGCTGTTCGTTTTGGTCGACGGGTGGAACCTCGTCACCCGCGGCCTGCTTATGAGCTTCAGATGACGCAGGATTTTGTCGTACAGATAATCTACCAGGGAGTGATCTTGACCCTGCTATTGTCCTTGCCCACCGTGGGCGTGGGGTTGCTGGTGGGTTTTGCCATCAGCTTGTTCCAGGCCGTGACCCAGATCCAGGAGCAGACCTTGACCTTCGTCCCCAAGGTGATCGCGGTGTTTTTGATGCTGGCCTTCACCTCTCCCTGGATGGTGTCGCTATTGGTGGATTTCACCAACACCCTCTGGGCCGGCATCCCCGCTATGGTGAGATAGATGCTCATCTCGTCCGCCCAGCTTACCGTTTTCCTGCTGGTGCTGGCGAGAGTGATCGGGCTGTTCGCTTCGGCCCCGCTGTTTAACTCGCGCTCTTTCCCTGCTTTCCCCAAGGTGGCGCTGGCGGTATGGGTGGCGGGGCTTTTGTGGTTCGTCATCCCGGTGAATGTGGAGAACCTGCCGCTCACCTCCATGCAGATCGTGATGTCGCTCACCTCCGAAGCCGTTATCGGCCTGGCCATGGGATTTTTGACCAATATGGTGTTTTTGGTGGTGCAGGCCGCCGGCGAGATCATCGACATGCAGATGGGCCTTTCGGTGGCGCAATCGTTCGATCCGGTTTTCGGGGCGCAGATCTCGGTGATCGGCCGCCTCACTTTTTTCATCGCGCTCATGGTGTTCTTGATAGTTAACGGCCACCACCTTTTGCTTTCGGCGCTCAATCAGAGCTTCCGCGTGATCCCGGCGGGGCAAATATTGAATTTGTCGTCCCCCGCCCTGATGCTGCAGCTAATCGAGCTCGGCACCAAGTTCTGGGCTTTGGCTTTGCAGTTCGCCGGGCCGATCGTACTGATCATCTTTCTTTCGGATTTCGCCTTCGGGATCGTATCGCGCGTGGCCCCGCAGGTGAACGTCTTCATGCTGGGCTTCCAGGTAAAGCCCGCGCTAGGGTTGATCGGCTTGGTCTTTACCCTGCCTTTGGTGGTCAAACATGTCGCCGGGCTGGTGGAGTTGATGGCCGAGACCGCTTTTAAACTTTTGCTGGCAGTGAGGTGAGCTAATGGCTGAAGAAGGCGGCGATAAATCGGAAGAACCGACGCCGCACCGTTTGCGGGAGGCGCGCGAAAAAGGCCAGGTCGCCAAGAGCCGCGAAATAACCACGGCGGTCCTTTTGCTTATGACCTATTTCGCCTTCCGCTACTCCGGCGAGTTCATGTGGAAAGAGCTGGCCGGCATGTCGCAGGCGCTTTTCAACCAAATACCGGAATATTCCAAGGAATTCTCACTCTCGCTGGTGGCCTCGTCTTTCTTGATCGGGGCGCGGGGCTTTGTCTTTGCGGTGGGGCCCATTTTCGGCGTCGCCTTTATGGCCTCGCTCATCGCCGAGGTCCTGCAGACCGGCTTTGCGGTGTCGATGGACCCGCTCACCCCCAAACTCGAACGTATCTCGCCGTTCGAGGGCTTTAAGCGCATCTTTTCCCTGCAGGGTTTGGTTGAGACCTTTAAATCGATCTTAAAGATCGTGATCGTTTTCTACATTACCTGGGTGGCGGTAAGGGAAGACCTGCCCTTTGTGGTGATACTGCTCGACGGCCAGCCCTGGGATGCACTGGTTTTGGGGGGCTCGATCGCCTACAAAGTGGCCATGCGGGTAGGTCTTTTCTATATCGTGGTGGCCATTTTGGATTACCTTTACCGCCGCTGGGAGTACATGCGGGGCCTTAAGATGACCAAGCAGGAGATCAAGGAAGAATACAAGCGGCTGGAGGGAGACCCGCAGGTGAAGCAGAGGATGCGCGATCTCCAGCGGCAGGCGGCCTACCAGCGCATGATGGCGGCGGTGCCCCAGGCGGATGTGGTCGTGACCAACCCCACCCACATCGCCGTGGCCTTGCGCTACAACCAGCAGGATATGAAAGCGCCCCAACTTTTGGCCAAGGGCGAACGCAAGATCGCCGAAGAGATCCGGCGCATCGCGGAAGAAGCCCAAGTGCCGATAGTCGAGAACGAGCCCCTGGCCCGTTCCATTTTCCGCACCACCGCCCTCCTGCAAGAGGTCCCGCGCGAACTTTACCAGGCGGTAGCCGAGGTGCTGGCTTTTGTCTACAAACTAAAAAGGGAGCGGGCCGAGAGGCGCAAAACGCCGCTCGGTGGTATAATGAAATAAATGGCAGCGCCGGCGTTTGATCTAAGAAAGATCCGGGACCTGTTCTCTGCTTCCGACCTTTTTGTCGGGATGATCCTGGTCGGCATTATCGCCTTGATCCTGGTGCCCCTACCCGCCTGGCTTTTGGACATTCTGCTTACCCTAAACATCGCTTTTTCACTCTTGATACTTATTGTGGCCATGTACCTTAAGGAGCCGTTGGAATTCGCGGCTTTCCCTTCGATCCTCTTGGTCGTAACTCTTTTGCGCCTGTCGCTGAACATCGCCTCTTCCCGCCTGCTGCTGCTCAACGCTTATGCCGGCGCGGTGATCCAGGCCTTCGGCACCTTCGTGGTGGGGAACAATTACATCGTGGGGGTCATTGTCTTTACCATCATCACCATCGTTCAGTTCGTGGTGATAACCAAGGGCTCCGAGCGCGTGGCCGAGGTGGCGGCTAGGTTCACCCTGGATGCCATGCCCGGCAAGCAAATGTCGATCGACGCCGACCTTAACGCGGGGCTCATCGACGCCACCGAGGCCCGGGGCCGCCGGAGAAAGATCGAGCAGGAAGCCACCTTCTTCGGCAGTATGGACGGCGCCAACAAGTTCGTGAGAGGCGATTCCATCGCCGGTATCATAATTGTTCTGGTAAATATCATCGGCGGCATACTCATCGGTTGGCTGCAATTGGGAATGGGGATCATGGAAGCGCTCACCACTTTCGCTTCGCTCACTGTCGGAGCCGGACTGGTAGCCACGATCACGGCCCTGGTGGTTTCGGTGGCCACCGGATTAGTGATCACCAAGTCGGCTTCGGAAATGAGCCTGGGGACGGATCTAGCGACGCAGGTCTTTGCCCAGCCGCGGGCCTTCGCTTTTGTCTCGCTGATCCTTTTTATCTTCGCGGTGGTGCCGGGATTGCCCACCGTGCCTTTTATGATCTTGGCGGGATTGATGGGCATCTTAGCCGTGGTCTTGATCCAATCCCGCAGCCGCCAGGAAGAAGCCAAGATGATCAAAGAGGATGTGACCGGCAAGGAAACGCTTAAGAAGCCGGAAAGCATCTTGGGAACTTTGGGTCTCGATCCCCTGTCGCTAAAAGCCGGCCGCAACCTGATCCCGCTGATCGATCCGGGGCAAAGAGGCGCTTTGCTCGAGCGGATCACGCTGATTCGCTACCAGATCGGCCAGGAGCTGGGATTCGTGATCCCCGGAGTGCGAGTGATGGACGACCTGTCTCTGCCTCCCAACCAGTACATATTGGAAATAAGGGGGACCAAGGTCTCGACCGGCGAGGCCTTGATGGGGCATCATCGCATCGCCATGCGTCTGGCGGACGCCAAGACCAAAAAGTTGGCCGGGGTCGAAAACCGCGATCCGGTTACCAACGATCCGGTCACCTGGGTGCCGGACGATCTTTTGCCGGAGATCCAAAAGCAGAGCATCCCCTCTCTGGACCCGGTAGAGGCCATCTCCACGCATTTTAACGAGATCATCAAACGTTACGCCGACGAGATCATGACCCGGCAGAACGTGCAGTCGCTCATCGAGCTGGTGAAGAACACCAATGCCGCCATCGTGCGCGAACTTATCCCCGACCTTTTATCCTTGGGACAAGTACATAAAGTCCTGCAGTTGCTGGTACGCGAAAGAGTTTCGATCCGCGATCTTTCGACCATTCTCGAAAGGTTAGCCGACTACGCCCATCTTTCGCGCGATATCAATGTGTTGACTGAATATGTCCGCCAATCCCTGGCCCGGCAGATCTGCGAATCCTACTCGGATAAGAACGGGGTCATTACGGTGGTGACCATCGACCCGGCGCTCGAAGAGACCCTGATCGGGGCTATTCACCAGAGCGAATACGGGTCATTCCTCGCGGTCGATCCCAATGTGGGTGAAAGGATACTTCTGCAGATCCAGCGGCACATTGCCAATTTCAAAAAGATGAAAAGCAAACCGGTGATCTTGTGCTCTCCGCGCCTGCGCCCCCACTTTAAACGATTTATTGAGAGGAGTTTCCCCGATGTGGCGGTGCTTTCTTATAACGAGATAGTGCCGCAAGTCAAGGTGCAGTCGATAGGAATGGTTTCACTCGAGAGATAAGCTCTATCAATTCGATCTCCTCCGCCGACTTAACCCCCACGCCCAGCTCCGCCGCCCGCTTGATCTGTTCCTGATCGAAGATCCGGCCTTTCATTACCTTAGGAGTGGTGCCAAAGCTCCGGAGAACGCCCACCCCCACCACGTCCGCCGCCACCCGATCTTCCGAAAGGATCATTATATTAGGTTCGATCAGACGCCCCTTTTCCGGACCTTCGGTCGCAAATCCCTTAAGGCCGTCGATGATCACCAGATGATTGGGGATATACTGGTTGATTTCCGCGATCATCAGCCGCTGGCTGGGGGAGGTGTGCAATTCCCACATATAGTTATAGGTGCCGCCCCATTTGGCGACCAGGCCGACATTATTTTTTAGCGACAGGGTAAAGTCCCCGCCGAACCGGTGGGTCTTGAGGCAGGCCAGGTTCACTACATAATCGGCATTGAGGAGTTCTCGGGGAATTAGGAAACCCTCCTTCCAATGGGTGCCCTCGGTGCCCCGCTTTACCCAGTCCCTCGCCGGGAGCTTATCCAAATTGACGATCTTGATCTGTTCTTCTTTGACCAAACGATAGACCCCGCGGTTGAGCAGCACCTGGTCGGTATCCCCCATCCCGCTCCTCTCGAGGATAGTGATCGAGGCCGGGTCGGCGGCCTTCACTTGCCGGATAACGAAACGCAGGGTATCCAGATGGGTGGTGGCGGGATATGGATCGTCGCTGTTGAAGTTGGGCTTGATGATGACCTTTTTTCCGGAAAGGTCGGGCAAAGGATGATTTTGAAAAAGCGCCTTAAGGGCTTCGGCCCTATCCGCGGTCTTGGCTACATAGACCTTAGCGGCCGGGGCGGCGGCTTGCAGACAAAGAAGCAAGCAGAGCAGAACTGTTACCCGGTTGGCGGCGGTTCTGATCAGGCCTTGCTCGGTCGGAAATTCTTTTTTTTCACCGCCCGGAAGGGTCACCCTTACGGCGCCTCTGCCCAATACGGATACCAGAGGAGCATGTCCGGCCAAGATCCCGATCTCCCCGTCCACCGCTTGGGCCGCCACAAATTCCGCTTTTCCCGAAAAAAGTTCCTTTTCGGGCGTTAATATATCAAGGTCGAACGTCACTTTTTCGCTTTCTCCAACACTTCCTCAATGCTCCCCGCCATGTAGAAGTGCTGTTCCGGAATATCATCGTGCCGTCCGTCCACGATCTCCTCAAAACCCTTGATGGTGTCCGCCGTTTTTACATAACGGCCGGGGATCTGGGTAAAGTTTTCGGCCACATAGAAGGGCTGGGACAGAAATCGCTGGATCTTGCGGGCCCGGTTCACGATCACTTTATCTTCTTCGGGCAACTCCGCCACCCCCAGGATGGCGATGATGTCCTCGAGCTCCTTGTAGCGCTGGAGCACCTGTTGGACGCGGCAGGCCACCGTGTAATGCCGCTCCCCCACGATCGTGGGATCCAGTATGCGCGAGGTGGAGGCCAAGGGGTCGACCGCCGGATAGATGCCCATCTCGACAATGGCGCGGGACAAGACGGTTGTGGCATCCAGGTGCGCGAAGGTCGCGGCTGCCGCCGGATCGGTGATATCGTCGGCGGGCACGTACACCGCCTGCACCGAAGTGATGGAGCCCTTTTTGGTGGAAACGATGCGCTCTTCGAAACGGCCCAACTCCGCCGCCAAGGTCGGCTGGTAGCCGACCGCCGAGGGCATGCGTCCCAAAAGGGTCGAAACCTCGGAGCCCGCTTGCACGAAACGGAAAATGTTGTCCACGAAAAAGAGCACATCTTTACCTTCGACATCGCGGAAATATTCCGCCATGGTGAGGGCCGAATTTCCGGCGATGAGCCGCGCCCCGGGAAGCTCCGTCATCTGGCCGAAGCAGAGCACCGTCTTGTCGATCACCCCCGTTTCCTTCATCTCCACCCACAAGTCGTTGCCCTCACGGGTGCGTTCCCCCACCCCGCCGAAAACGGAGATCCCGCCGTGCTGTTTGGCGATGTTGTGGATAAGCTCCATGATGACCACGGTCTTGCCCACTCCCGCCCCGCCAAAGAGCCCCACTTTGCCGCCTTTGGGATAGGGAGCCAGAAGGTCCAAGACCTTTATTCCGGTCTCAAAGATCTCGCTTTTGGTCTCAATCGTCGAGAAAGGCGGCGGGTCCCGGCGGATCGGCCACCTTTCAGACGTTTCAACCGCGCCTTGATCGTCGATCGGCTCGCCCACCACATTGAACATCCGGCCCAACGTCTTAGGCCCCACCGGCACCGTGATGGGAGCGCCCAGATCCAGCGCCTCGGCTCCTCTGCACAGCCCGTCGGTTGGCGAAAGCGAGACCGCCCGGACCACATTCTCTTCCAATTGCATCGCCACCTCGGCCAAGATCTTGGGCTGATCGATTTGGAGCGCGTTGCGTATGGCGGGGATCTGCCCCGGCGGGAACTGGACGTCAATGATCGCCCCGATCACGGATATGACTTTGCCCCGGTTCATGCGGCCTCCTTTAAGCTTTCAGACGATGCGATGATCTCCAAAAGCTCATTGGTGATCGACTGCTGGCGGGCTTTGTTAAGCGCTATGGACAGATCATTGATCAGCTCTTTTGAGTTCTCGATCGCCCCTTTTAGGGTGAACAAGCGCGCCGAAACCTCGCCCAGCTGTGAATCCAGGTATGCGAAATAGAGCTCCATCGCCAGCCGGCGCAGTTTGATCTTATCCGCCGCCGTCTCCCGCGAGGGCTCGACCAGGACCGGTCGGCCGTCTGGCGGCCCGGCCTCGGGCAGGATGCGGTTCGCGACCGCGTCTTGGCGCATGACCGACCGGAAATGGTTAAAAATAAGATCGACTCCCCCGATCTCGCCCGCCCGGAACCTCTTTAGTATCCCGGCGGCCTTTTCTTCGAAGAAAGAAAATCCATAATCTTCGGCCAGATAGGAATCCGCCACTTTTTGCCTCCGGCTCCGCAGAAATTCCAGCCCTTTCCGGCCGAAGACCAAAAAGGTCGCTTCCCCCTCCTCGATAAAACTTCGCGTTCTAAATAATATGTTCTGGTTGAACATCCCGCAAAACCCCCGGTTGCCGGAAAACAGCACAGCCATTCCCTCGGCTGGCCCGCTTAATCCCTCGGCCTGCCCGACCTCCTCCGCCATGGTTTTTAATTCGAGCAGATATTGTTTGGCCGCCGCGTGTTTGGCCTTGATCTTCTGCAGGCGCGCCAAAGTTATGACCTGCAGGGCGTTAAAGATCGAATTTAAGCTCTTTACGGTCTTTAATCTCCGGCGCGTTTTAACGAGCGGCGGCATTAAAGGTCTCCTTAAATGTTTTGATCGCGGCTTTAAGGTCGTTCTCCATTTTTTCGTCCAGCCGGGTGATCCGCTTTGCGCAGTCGGGCACCGTTCTTTTGACAAAAGCTATGAGCTGTTTTTCGAATTCCCTGATCTGATCGAGCGGGATGTCGTCCAGCCAGTCGTTCACCCCGGCGTAAATAATGATAAGCTGGTCTTCGACCGGCAGCGGCCGGTGTTTATCCTGCTTTAAGACCTCGGAGATCAAGGCGCCGCGCCGCAGCTGGCGCAGGGTCTCTTTGTCCACTTCGCCCGCGAACAGGGCAAAGGCCTGTTTTTCCCGGTATTGGGCCAGATCGATCCGCAGGTGACCCGCGATGCGGCGCATGGCCGCCACCTGGGCTTTGCCCCCCACGCGGGAAACGGAAATGCCCACGTTCACCGCCGGGCGCATCCCCTGGTTAAAAAGGTCCGATTCCAAAAAGATCTGACCGTCGGTGATGGAAATAACATTGGTGGGGATATAGGAGGTCACATCCCCCAGCTGGGTCTCGATCAAAGGCAATGCGGTCAGCGATCCGCCCCCCAGTTTGGGGGAAAGCTGGGCGGCGCGCTCTAAGAGCCGCGAATGCAGATAAAAAACATCGCCCGGATAGGCCTCTCGGCCGGGCGGGCGGCGTAAAAGCAGGGAGATCATACGGTAGGCCTGGGCGTGTTTGGTCAGATCATCGTAGATGACCAGGGCGTCCCGGCCGGAGAACATGAATTCTTCCGCCATGGCGCAGCCGGAGTAAGGCGCCAGGTACTGCATGGCGGCGGGATCCGATGCGGAAGCGGAGACCACGATGGTGTAATCCATCGCCCCGTTCTCCTTTAATCTTTGGACGGTTTGTAGGATGGTGGATTCTTTCTGCCCGATGGCGACGTAGACGCAAAAAACATTTTGGCCCTTTTGATTGAGGATGGCATCGATCACCATGGTGCTCTTGCCGGTGGAACGGTCCCCGATGATCAATTCCCGCTGGCCGCGGCCGATGGGGATCAACGCGTCCACCAGCTTGTAGCCGGTTTGCAGAGGACGGTTGACCGGGGTCCGCTCCAGCACCTGCGGGGCCAGCCGCTCCACCGGGCGGAAACGCTCCGTTTTTATCTCTCCCAATCCATCGAGCGGCCTGCCCAGCGCGTCCACCACTCGTCCCAGCAAAGCTTCGCCTGCCGGCACCTCCACCACCCGGCCGGTAAGCTTGGCCGGGTCGCCTTCTTTGACCGCGGTGTGCGCGCCCAAAAGCACCGCCACCACCTGGTCGCGCTCCAGATTAAATGCGATCCCGAAGACGCGGTTATTAAATTCGATCAGCGCGTAAGAGGCGACCGAAGGCAGTCCCTTGATCCGGACGATCCCGTCCCCCGATTCAATGACGCGGCCCACCTCTTCCTGCCGAGGGGCGGCCTCAAAGGCCTCGATCTTCTTTTTGAGGATCGCGGATATATCGGGTTTCATTGGGCCATCTCCCGTTGTAATCTCCCCAGTTGTCCCTGGACGCTCGCATCCAGAACCTGGCCGTCCGCGCCGGTGAGCACAAAGCCGCCTATCAGTTCCCGATCCTCGACCACCAGACAATTAACTTTCCGGCCCCAGATCTTTTGGATGTTATCCAATTCTTTTGCTTGGAGCGGAAAAGCCGATCTAAGCTCGGCAAATTTTATGCCGGTGTTTTCCTTAACCAGACGGATAAAATTATCGGTGAGCCAGGGAAGCTCGCGGAGCAGGTTCTTTTCCTGCAGCAGGTCCAGGAGTTGTTTAAAGATCGCAGAATTTGCGGAGACGGCTTCGTCCAGTATCTTTTTGCGATCTTCCCGGGCCGCGTTCTCATCGTTTAAAAAATCTCGGATCTTATGATTTTCGCGCAGGAAATGGTCGAAGCGGTAAAGCTCCCCGGCCAGCTTTTCCGCATCGCTTCCCGCTATCTCGTATAATTTTTGCAGGTCTAAGTCCGGCATTCGTTTATGCTTTCCTTTATCAGCCGTTGGTCTTCATCTGGATTGATCTTTTTGCGCAAGATCCGGCCCGCCGCCGCCACTACCAATTCCGCAGTGTGCTTTTCGATTTCAGAGAGGATCTCGTCTTTTTCCCGCTGCAGGTCGGCTTTAGCCCTGGTTATTATAAGGCCGGATTCCCTTTGGGCGGCGCTTACCAGGTCTTCTTTCAATTTTTCACCTTCACCTTTGGCCGACTCCAAGATCTTTTGCGCCGTTAGGTTCGCTTCCGCCAGCTTTTGCTTTACGATTAAAAGCGCCGCTTCGGCTTGTTTTTGGCTTTCGGACGCAGCAGTCAGCGAGCGCTCAATGACCGCTCCCCTCTCCTTTAGCATATTTAACAAAGGCGGCAGGGCCCAGCGATACATCAAAAGCACCAAGATCGCGAAGGAAACCGCGTTCCAGAATATCAATCCGGTTTCAAGTTCAAACATCTTTTATTTGGTTATCAGGATCAGTGAGACCACCAGGGCGTAAAGACAGATGGCTTCCACGAACGCGATGGCGATGATCATCGAGGTCCGGATGTTGCCGGCCGCCTCGGGCTGCCGCGCCATGCCTTCGAGCGCCTTGCTGGCCAGCCAGCCGATTCCCAATCCGGTCCCGATCGCCGCCAAGCCGATGCTTAACCCTCCCGCCAGATATGCCGCTACTTTTTCCACATCAACACCCCCTCTAGTGTTCGGTTTGCAGTGCTCCCACGATGTAGGAAGCCGAAAGATAGGTAAAAATGAACGCCTGGATCAAGGAAACGAAGATCTCGAAAGCCAGGATCATTACGTTGCCCAAGACCGGAAGCGGGATCACGAAATGGTTGTGGAAAATGAATATTAAACTTATGAGCATCAGGATAATGGCGTGGCCCGCGAACATGTTGGCAAAAAGCCGGACCGCCAAAGAGAACGGCCGGGCCAGCTGGCCGATGATTTCTACCGGAAAAAGAAAAGCGGCCACCGGCCAGGGCAAACCGGGAGGCACAATGGCCCTAAGATACCCCCCCACCCCGTGCTTCACGATGCCCGCCGTCTGGACTATTAAAAAAACAATGATCGCCAGGGTGGCCGTGAAATTAAGGTTGCTGGTGGGAGGGAGCAGGCCGGGGATGAGGCCCAATAGGTTGCAGGCCAGGATAAAAGAAAACAGCGAGACCAAAAAAGGAAGCCAGCTTTCCCCCTCTTTGCCGAGCGGCGCCAGCATCTCATCCCTGACGAACTGGACCAAAATTTCGGCGGCGTTCTGGGAAAGCGAGGGAACCGGTTTGGCTCTCCTCGAAACGACATAAAAGAACAGGACCACGATCGTGGCCGCCAAAAGACCGGTCAGCGCCGAATTGGTCAGGGAAACGTCGAACCCCAGCAGATGTAGCGGAACGACGGTTGTGGGCTGTAGATGTTCGAGGATGTTCATTTTTCCTTAAGTCCTACCCGCACGGCGTTCCATAATCCGGCGGCCGCGCCTATTAACACACCCAAAGCCATCCCGATGGGCTGGGAGCTAAATCGTAGGTCGATCTGATAGCCGATAAACGCGCCTAAAAATACCGCCACTGCGATTTCCAATCCCAGAGAGGCCGCCTTGATAAAATCATTCTTCATGATATTTTGGCATTATAGCTTAACAAAATCGTGGAGGCAACCTCCTCCACCGCCGCCTTCACCTCTTCGGATACGGGAGCGGAATAAGCCAAACTTTTCGGCTGGATACCGATAAGGATGGCTTTAAAGGTGAAATATCCGGCCAGGTAATCCACCAGGATCTTCATCGGTAGGGAATGGGTCGAGAAGGAACCGCCTCCCGTCTCATTAAGGTCGATCTGGCGGACCGCGCCCGGTTTTTCGCCAAATTCGGCGGCATCGACAATGATCAAGTGCGAGGGCTGAAGTTTTTTGATCTCACCGGTAAAGTTTTCGGGAGCGGTGCCGCCTAAAATAACGCCCAATCCCGGACGATTCTGGAGCTTTTCCGCGACCATTAGTCCCGCCGCGTCATCCCCTCTTAATTCCGAGCCCACCCCCAGGACCGCGATTAAACGAGCGCCCTCAAGCTTTATTTTCAGCGCCTTCAGCATTAAAGGTTATTTTAAGTTTATTACGGTCGATCTGGGCCAGCTCAAACTCGGGAGTGATCTCCAGGGCTTTGCGGGGACACGAATCCACGCACTGCGCGCAGTAAATGCATTTGCCCAGGTCGATCTCGGCCTCGAACTTCTTGTCGCCGACCTTGTTGATCTTGATCGCATTAGCCGGGCAATCCTTGACGCACAGCATGCAGCCGATGCATTTTTCGGGGATGAATTTCAGCTTGCCGCGGAAATGCTCCGGCATTTTCATCTTTTCAAAGGGATAATTGACGGTTGCCGGTTTTTTAAAGAGCGACCGCAGGACCAGCTCGATCATCTTACCCGGATGGATAAAAGGTTTCTTTTTCATCTTAAAACGAATCCTTTCAACATTAGATTGAGCAAGACCTGGAAAAAGGCGATGGGCGCCACCCACTTCCAGCAGAACTCGACCATCTGGTCGATACGCAAGCGGGCAAAGACCGTGCGGAAAAGCGTTAGCACCCCGATAACGGCAAAAACCTTGATAAGATAGAGGATAAAGCCCCAAACCGGTGGAAGAGTAAGGCCGAAAGGCAAAAAGACCGCCGCCAAAAGCGAGGCCCCCACTACCACCTCGATGTCGATGGCCATCCTGAAATACGCCAGGAAACGCCCGCTGTATTCGGTAAAGGAGCCGGCGACGATCTCGGTCTCGGCTTCCGGGATATCGAAAGGCACCCGCTCCAGTTTACCCAAAAGCGCGACCAGCGCCACGCCGAAGCCGATAAGGTTGAAGATAATATACCAGGGATGCAGGGTGTAAAATGCGGCGATCCCCGAAAGCGACCAGGTGTTGGCCAAGATGGCCGGGGCCAGCAGGCTGATGAACAGCGGGATCTCGTAGGCAAAGAACTGGGTGATGGAGCGCACCGCGCCGATGGCCGAAAATAGCGAGCGCGAATACCAGCCGCCCAAAAAGAATGTCAAGGTGGGTATCGTCAATAGATACAGCACCACGATCAGGTCGCCGCTGAAAGAGTAAGCCGCATTTATCCCCCAGAGCGGGATATAAAGGAACGCGGTCACCGTGGCCGCCAGGGCGAATACCGGGGACAGCTTGAACATCTCGATATCCGCTTCTTCGGGAACCACTTCTTCTTTACCCAGAAGTTTGATGAAATCCGCCAGCGGCTGGAACCAGGGAGGCCCCACCCGGTTCTGCAGTCGGGCGTAAAGCTTGCGGTCGTAGAATTCCGCGAACAGGCTGACGATGCTTAAAAACAACAGCCCCGGAAAGATCAATATCTGAAATAAAGCCCAGATCATTTTTTCTTCATAGCTCCGAAATCTATACCGCGCTTTTTATAGAACTCTATCCCGTAGCGGCGCACATCTTCCCAGCTCAAGGTGCCCTGCCCCTCTATCTCAACCGCCCGGTCGGTACAGGAAAAGCACGGATCGATCGCCGCCACCACGATAGGCAGGTCGGCCAGATAACGGTCTTCGAGCATTTTGGAGACGGATTGGATGTTAGCCAAAGTCGGGGCCCTCACCTTCACCCTTTCCGGGTTCTCTCCGCCGTTCGATTTGACATAATGCACGTCTTCCCCCCGGGGAGCCTCGTAGCGGCTTAAAGCTTCGCCAACCGGGATACGGCGGGGCGCTTTGACCGCGATTGGCCCGTCGGGAAGATTTTTAATGACCTGGCGGATTATCGAATACGATTCCATCAGCTCGCCCAGGCGGACCACGGTCCGCCCGAAGACATCGCAGTGATCGTCGGTGATGACCTTAAAATCGAGCTCCCCGTAAGCCGCGTAGGGATCGTCCTTACGGATATCGCGGGCCACTCCCGACGCCCGGGCCGTGGGTCCTACCGCTCCCAGCCGGAGCGCGTCTTCTTTGGAGAGTTTACCGACGCCGGACAGCCGCTGGATAAGAGTGGTCTCTTCCTGCGCGACCCCGATGTAATATTTGGTCTGCTCCACCAGGGTGTCCACCGCCTTAAGGACCTCGGCGCCCTGCTCGGAGGTCAAATCGCGCCGCACGCCGCCGATCGCATTGATCCCGTAGTTTACTCGGTTGCCGGTGATCGTGGCTAAGAGGTCCATCACCGCTTCGCGGTCGCGCCAGGTGTACATCAATAAAGTGTCAAAGCCGATCTCGTGGCCGGCCACTCCCAGCCAGAGCAGGTGGCTGTGGATCCGCTCCAATTCCCCGACCAGGGTGCGGATATAAAGGGCGCGGCGGGGCACTTCTAATCCGGCGATCTCTTCCACCGCCTGGACAAAACAGGTCGAATGCGTGTGCGAGCAGATCCCGCAGATGCGCTCCACCAGGTATACGTCTTGCAAGAACGAGCGCCCCTCGCAGCCCTTCTCGATGCCGCGGTGGTTGTAGCCCAGCTTGATCTCGAGCCCCGCGATCTTTTCTCCCCGCAGGGACACGTTAAAGCTTTCCGGCTCCTTGAGCGCCGGATGCTGGGGGCCGATGGGGACCTTGGTCAGGCTGAAGTCGGTGGGCGGGCTGATTTCGTGCCGGGGCCCGATCGGCAGGCGGATGCTTTCATCCGCCATCTGGATCGCTCCCATATCCTTCAGCCGGTCGGCGCTCCAGTCCTTTCTTAGGGGATGTTCGCCCGTGGGCCAGCCGTCCGGCAGAGGATATCTCCGACCCGGCGGAAGACCGGTAAATTTTAAGCCAAAAAGGTCCTCGATCTCCCGTTCATAGATCTGGGCGGACGGGAAATAAACGGTCACGGTCTTCATCTCGCCCCGGTCTTTATTGACTTTGGTCTTGAGGTTGAGTACTTCCCCGTCGGTGCGGGCCAAATGATATATCAGCCCGAAATCCGCTCCCTCATCCAGGCCGCTGACCGTGCAGAGCATGGTAAAACCATCCTGCTTTACGGCCCGGTCAAAGGCCTCAAAGAACCGGTCTATCCCAACTTCCGTCCACTGCCGCTTTTGTCTCATACCGATGCCTCCAGTTTATGCAACAGCTTGACCACTCCGTCGATGATGGCCTGCGGGCTGGCGGGACAGCCGGGGATGTAAGCATCGACCGGAATGGCCTGGTCTATGCCTCCCAGAACGTTATAAAGCCCCTCAAAAACTCCCCCGCTGGTGGCGCAGGTCCCCACCGCCACCACGAACTTGGGCTGCGGCATCTGCTCGTAGATCCTTATCACGCGGTCGCGAACCTGCCGGGTGACCGGGCCGGAACAGACCAAAATATCGGCGTGGCGCGGCGTGGCCTTAAGCTGCACGCCGAAACGTTCCAGGTCGAAACGCGGAGTGAGCGCGGCGATGATCTCGATGTCGCAGGCGTTGCAGGCCCCGGTGTTAAAATGCAATATCCAGGGTGATTTGAGCCGCGACCAGTGAATTATCTTGTCTATTATTTTCATCTTCTAAACAATACGAACAGCCCGAGCAGGGCCCCCAGCACATAAATAACAGTGATCACGAAAGAGCCCAGCGACTCGGTGGGCACGGTCGCCACCATCAACGTCACCACGTGCAGGATGGTGAAGAAAAAAGCGAACGGGAAGAACTGGCTGTAATCGGGCTGGACCCGGTGCTGTTTTACGTCTTCTCCCCCGGCATAGGCCTTGGCCAGCGCTCCTTTTTCCCCCTTGCGCTTAAAAGCCAGGGAAGCGGAGGCCAAAGACAGCGCCCCGGATAAAACCAGCAGTAAAACCAAAGCCACCGGCGGCGTCAGGATTAAATTAGCCACGTAAATTCCTCGCATTGCGGACGTTAAGCGAATCGTATTCGGTAAAGAAACCCAAAATGATCCCCGCCGCCACGACCACCACCACCACTTCGATCACGATCACGGTGATGACGAAAGATTGAGCCAAAGCCGTTTGCCCGCTTACATACCCGCAGGCGATCACAAACAGAGTGACGGCCTTGATGATCATTTCTATGCCGATCAAAACCCGCATCAGATTATACGTGACCAGCAGGCAATACAACCCTTCGATCAGCAGCAGGACAAAAGTCCCCAGAAACAGCCAGAACATTAGTCCCAGTTCAATTCCCATCTTTGCTCCTCGCCTTAAAAAGCATCAGCACCCCAAAAACCCCGGCCAAAAGCACCAATATCTGTCCGAAAAGATCGATCCGGCGCGTCTCCCAGAGCACCAAACGCACATCGTTCACCATTTCTTTCGGCACCAAGGGAATATGGAAGGGACGATACATTATATATAGGCCCAGCGCCGCCAAGACCAGGACGAGCGGCAGGTAGCGGAAACGCGTGATCCGGCTTTGCCGGCGGACCTTAAATTCCTGAAGCGGCAAGCGGTGCGTCAGGCTGATGGTGCTGATAAAGACCACCGAGATCAGCCCGGCGCAGACCGAAAGTTCAAAGACCGCCGCCAAGGGAGCGTTCATCCGGTACATGATGATCGAAAGCAGGGCGCTGACCAGTGCTAGGCCGATCGCCGCGCGCAGCAAGAGCGCGGTCATGGTGGCCCACAGCCCCGCTAAAACCGTCAATATTAAAAGCCCGATCATGATGGTCATCGCAATAACACCTTATAAAAGAAAGGAAAAAGGAGCCCCACCCCGACGGTCACAGCCGAGAGCGCCACCACCGGCAACAGCAAACCGAGCCCGGCCTCCTTGATATCTTTAAGGCCTTCAGGGACCCGACCGAAGAAAACGCTTCTTTGAAAATATAGAAAATAGCCCAGGGTCAGAACACTCGCCAGCACCGCGATAACTGCGTAGAAATAATGGCCGGAAAGCCACAGGGCGAGGATGATCAGCAGTTTGCTCCAGAAACCGGAAAGCGGCGGGATGCCGGCGGTTGAAAGCGAAGCAATGGCCGAAGTGATGCCGGTAACCGGCATCTTTTGCGCTAGGCCCCCCATTTTATCCATGTCGACCGTGCCGACCTGCTCTTCTACCGCGGCGGCGTTGGCAAAGAGCTGGGACTTGAAGACCGCGTGGTTGAAGAAATGGAAAAGCGCCGCGAGAACTCCCAGTTTGGTCCCCACCGCCAGCGCCGCGACGATGTAGCCCATCTGGCTGATGCTGGAATAAGCCAGCATTCTCTTCATATCCTTTTGTCCGAGCGCGAGGAGCGCGCCGACCAAAATCGAAAGCGTTCCCACGATCAGCAGAACTTCCTGCACCGCGCCCTGGGAGCCGATCAGCGGGAGCACCCTTATTAGAGTAAAGATCCCGGAGGCCTTGGTCACGATGCCGGCCAGGAAAACCGAAACCGCGGTCGGGGCCGCGGCATAAGCATCCGGCACCCAGCCGTGGAAAGGCGTAAGCCCCGCCTTGATGAACAGCCCGCAAAGATAGATGACGATCCCCAACCGGGCGAGCCAATTGCCCGGCAGGACCATTTTAAGCTCCGCAAAGGAGGTTCCGCCCGCCGAAAGCAGCAGCAGGCCGACCGCCGAAAGCATCAGGGCCGTGGCGATCACCGAAAGGATGAGGTATTTGAGCGCCCCTTCGAATGACGCCTTGTCCCGGTAAAGCATGATCAGGATAAAAGAGGCCAGCGCCACGGCTTCGATGAAGATATAAAGCGTAAAGAGGTCCTTCACCATCGAGATCCCGTTGATCCCGATCAGAGAAAGCAGGAGCAAATTCAGGAAGTTGAACCGATCGTCCCCCCGCTTGATCGTGAACCGGCCGACCAATACCGCCGCCATTCCCGTCAAGCCCAGAGTAAAAAGCAAAACCGCGGCCAGGTTGTCGAGCACCAGATGGAAGCCGAGTATAGATTCGATCCCCTGCAAACCGGTAGAGGGCAGCAGACCGAAAAGATATAAAGCAGAGATTTTCGCTTGCGCCACAAAGAGCACCAAACCCATCCAGAAAACTATTTCCGCTCTTTTACTTTTAGGTAGAAGGTTCGCAATGACCAGCGCCAAGAACGGTATCAAGATCAACAGATAGCTCATCTCACCACCATTAGAACCACCAGGGCCGCGCCGACGAGCGACCAGACGACATAATTAGAATAATTACCGCTGTGCATCCATTTTAATCCCCGGGTAAAGGCCCGGGTGAGATTAACGGTAAAAACCTCGTACACCCAATCTACCAGCCGGTCGAGCCGGTAAAGGATAAGAGAAACCCAACCCGCAAATTTCATCCCGATATCGTACGGATCGGGCTGTTTGAAAAGGCCATGCATGCCGGGGGCATAGTGGATGTGGTCAACTGCCCCTATCCCTTTTCCCGTTTTCCGTACCCCGTAGATATGATTCAAGACAGCGCCGATCAAGACCAAGATGGTTATCCCGATCAGCCAAAAGTTCGGTTCGGTATGCACAGAGGCGCTGAAAACAGATTTGGTCAGCTGGTCGATCGGTAAAGCGTTATAGACGCCGAAAAAGACGCAGATAAAAGCCAGCGCCAGCATGGGCAGCAGCATCGGCCAGGGAGCTTCTTTGGCTTTAACTTCCGACTTGCCCAAAAAGGCCGCGTGGCCCAGCTTTAAGAACGATGCCGCGGTGAAGAACGACCCGCCCACTGCAAAAAGATAGAAGATCCAGCCCCGCTCCAGGGCCGCGTCATAGATCAGCTCCTTGGAGAAGAAACCGTTGAAAGGCGGCACCCCGGAGATGGACAGCGCCGCAATAAAAAAGCAGATGAAGGTTATGGGCATCTGTCGCATCAGTCCGCCCAGCTTCGAAAGGTCGGTCGTGCCGGCCTGCTTCTCCACCGCTCCTCCGGTGAGGAACAGGCAGGATTTGTAGAGCGCATTGTTCACCATGTGGAATAGCCCGCCGATGATCCCGATGGGCAGCGCGGTGCCGATCCCCAGCACCATGTAGCCGACCTGGCTGATGGCGTGATAGGAAAGCAGGCGCTTGAAATCTTTCTGGATCAGGGCCATCAGCACGGCCAAAATTATCGTAAGTCCCCCGATCGTCATCAGCAGGGGGCTTAGCCACGAGCTCGGGTCAAGCCTGAACATCTCAAGGCAGAGGCGGGCCAATAAATATATGCCCAGCAGTTTTTCGAGCGCGCCGGGGACCAGGGCCATGAAAGGCAGAGGCGCATCAAGCGCGGCATCCGGGATCCAGGTATGGAAAGGCATAGAGCCGCCCTTGGCCAGGGCCCCGATCATCATTAATATAAAGGCAAAGGCCCCGCCTCCGGCCAAAGAAAGCGAGATCTTCGACATCTCAAAGGTCCCGGCCAGCTGCCCCACCCACGCAATGCCCAGCATCAGGCACAGGTCGGATATTCCGACGATGATAAAGGCCTTAATGGCGGTCTTGAAAGAATTCTTGCCGCCGATATAGATCAAGCCGAACAGCGTCAGCAGTAAACCTTCCCAGAAGAAAAGAAAGAGGATCAGGTTATCGGAGAGCACCGCTCCGCAGGCAAAGATCGCCGTCAGCAAAAAGTACAAGTAGAACTGCCCCGCCGCCGGCTTGCCCCGCATGAAGGAAAGCGAATATAAAAAGATCAGCGCGGAAAAGCCCAAGATCGCGCCGACCATAAGCCCGCTGAAATGATCGAGCCGGAAAAGCGCCTCTATCCCTAAGTAGGTCGACTGCCCGGACAAATGCAGCAGATAGTCGAGAGGGAAATTGACCAATAGCCCCCCGAGCAGGGAAAGCCCCGCCAAGAGGGCCACGCAAAAGACCATAAGATTCGATCCTTCCCGCGCCGCTTCTCCTTTTCTCTCGCCTAAAAATATAAGATTGAACAACCGGAAAAGGTAAAGGATCGTCAGGAAAGCTCCTAATATAAATGTAAGCGCCAGGAGCTTTTGCCCGCCCCATACGGCCCCGGCGATCACCAGATATTTGCTGAAAAACCCGCCGAAGGGAGGGATGCCCATCACCGAAAAAGCGCAGAAAAGGAAAGACAGCGCGGTGAATGGCATGGTCTGGATAAGGCCGCCCATTTTGGTGATGTCTTTGGTCTTGGCGTTCTGTTCGATTATCCCGGCGCATAAGAACAGCCCGCCTTTGGCCAGGCCGTGCATCAGGATGTACAGCAGGCCACCCACCGCCCCCATCCATCCCCCCACCGACAAGCCGAGGAAAATAAAACCGATCTGGCTGATAGTGGAATAAGC